>Ga0115011_10000754_pt1 | contig 24711 bp, 18 predicted proteins | sample TroAtlMetagenome_2_FD_88705 | JGI IMG/M metagenome (GOLD analysis project Ga0115011, IMG submission 88705) | Marine eukaryotic phytoplankton communities from Atlantic Ocean - Tropical Atlantic ANT8 Metagenome | ecosystem: Environmental > Aquatic > Marine > Oceanic | place: Tropical Atlantic...
ACGTCCCGGTCGCTGATGACGCCGAAAATAGGGTTATGAATGAACAGATCGAGACTGCGCAGATAGCGCGACACCCGGTCATCCAGCGTACCCTGGCTCTGCTCGCCCTGCAGGCTCTCGATCACATCCAGAAGCTTCCGGTGATAGGAGGTCCCCTCAGTAAGCGGGCGCAGGGCTTCCAGCAGGGGGATCAGGGCCAGCTGATAGGCCAGATAGGCCAGCATCAGGAAGAGCGGCACCATCATCAGCATCACGGGGCTGCGCCGTTTGAACGTGAGCGAAACCGCGATCGAAAAGACGGCCAGAACGATGGCGATGGAAAAGCCGGCGCGCACGACCACGGCCGCGCCGAGCACCAGGTTGGCCAGGATGAGCAGGAGGATCAGGAAGGGGATGCGGCTGAGAGGCCGCATGAAGCGGGGCTCCTCGAGCGGCGTGAACCGACGAACATTGAGCGCCATCAGCACCAGAACCGGCAGCAGGACCACGATGGTATAGACCAGCGAATAGCCGCCGACCCCGTCGGAGGTCAGTTCCCGGGCCAGATCGGAGGACCGGGTGAGGTGCCGCGCCGCGTGGGATCCGAAGCTGTCAAAGGCGGAATAGGTCGTGAAGAACCATATCGGGAGCGTCAGGAGCAGCACCCAGAAGATGAACGACATGCTCCGCACATCGTGCCGCCGGCTTTCATAAAACACGAGGAAGAACAGCATGATCCAGATCTGGACGTGCTGCACCACCCGCCCGGCGGACCCGAGCATGAACTCCGTGAGGCCCGTGTAGGCGATGAAGAAAAGCGCCAGGATGACCGGCAGGGTCGGGCGGCTGAAAATCCCGCCGGGACGGAACATCTCCAGCACAGCCCACAGGCCGACCGCAGCGACTGCCGCCAATCGATACTCCAGCCCGTAGGCCAGCATGGGCGACGTCGCCCAGATACAGACATAGGCGACGGCCAGATTCTGGATGTCGAAGACCTTGATCTTCACGGGCGGGGGCACCCTTGCGGGGCAAACCGGAAGCGGCGCGTCATGACTTGCGGATGTCCCCGATGGTTTCGGCCACCAGCATCGTAACCTCATGCCCGCGTCCACCCAAGGCCGCAGATGTCAGGGTCTGGAGCCGGGCCATATCGAGGCGCCCGGAGCTGCGTCCTGTGACCTCGAGGATGCCGTCGACGCAGGGGCGGGGGTCCTCGCCCTCGTCGGCCAGCACCTCCGCGATCTTCTCGCCCTTCTTCAGTCCGGTGAACTCGATGTGGATGTCCACATCGGGCGTCTTGCCGCTGAGCTCGATCATCTGGCGGGCCAGATCGGCGATCCGCACGGGTTCGCCCATCTCGAGCAGGAATTTCGAGGGTCCCTCATACGGACGGGCCGCCTTGACCGCCGTGCTGTGCAGGACAAGCTGCACCGCCTCGGGAATGGTCATGAAATAGCGATTGACGTCCGGATGGGTGACGGTGACAGGCCCTCCCCTCGCGATCTGGTCGCGGAAGATCGGCACGACCGATCCGGCAGACCCCAGCACATTGCCGAAGCGGACGGCCGACAGCCGGGTCCGGCTGTCGGGTACCAGCTCCAGCAGGGTCTCGGCGATCCGCTTTGTGGCGCCCATGACATTGGACGGGTCGACGGCCTTGTCGGTCGAGATCAGGACGAACTGGCCGGTCCCGGCATCGACAGCGGCCCGGATGACGTTCCAGGTTCCCTGCACGTTCGTCAGGACACCCTCGGCCGGATTATCCTCGACCAGGGCCACATGTTTGAGAGCGGCGGCGTGGAAGACGATGTCGGGCCGCTCCTGCTCGATCACCTCGCGGATACGCGTCTCGTCCCGGACATTGGCCAGCACGGCGCGCCGTGTCATGGCCGTCGTGACACCCCCCAGCTCCCGGTCGATCTCGAACAGCAAAAATTCGGAATGATCCAGAAGCGTCAGGTGGCCACAGCCGAACTGGACCATCTGGCGGGCGATTTCCGATCCGATACTGCCTCCCGCGCCTGTGACCAGGATCCGCTTGCCGCGAATCAGGGCGTCGACCGGGTCGGGCGGCAAGGCGATCGGCTGCCGGGGCAGAAACTCCTCCAGGGGAATCTCGGTCAACAGGTCCACGTCCGGTCGCGGCTGGCCGAATTCGGCCAGAGCATGCGGTCGAAGCAGGGTGTGGCCCGCCTTCTTCAACTCCCCGATCTTCTGCGGGGTGAGGCCAAACGTCTGGACAGGATCCTGCAGGAACAGGATGGCCGGGACCTTTTCGCCGCGCCGCGCCGTGGGAAGGCGACCGGTGCGCCAGGGCTCCAGCAGGCCGACGAACGGCACCCCATGGAGACGCATCCCCATTTCCTCAGCGTTCGGAGTAATCACGCCGACAGGCTGGTAGGGCTGGCCGGGATCCGCAATCAGGTGACGGATCTGTCGGTCCGCGTCGGCCATGCTGCCGATCAGAAGCAAGGGCTTGCGTCCCGCCGCCGTCTTCCTCCACCAGGCCGGCAGCAGATGTTCCGAGAGCCCGCTCTCGCGGGGCAGGCGCCAGGCCACCCGGGCGCCGACCAGAAACATCAGGCTGAGAAGCCAGGCGAGGGGCAGGACCGAGCGCGGCAACTCCAGACCCCGGTCCACAAAGAAGATGGCTATCAGGAACAGGGCCGTGGTCAGGGTGACGTTGCGGGCAAGGGCGACGACGTCGCGCGCGGAGGCAAACCGCCAGGCGGCGCGCTCTGCCTGGAAGACAGCCTCGACGCCCGCGCCGATCAGGGCAAACAGGCCGGCCCAGCCGAGCACCCGTATGGCGTCGGGGTCCGAGAACCACCACTGGATGGGCAGGGCGCGCCTCAATTCATAGGCGATGACGAACCCGATGAAGAGCGCCCCGATGTGGATCAGGTACTTGGCCGCCCAGGAGAATGTCAGCGGGGTACGCATACGTCGGCCCAATATCGGCGGATCATCAAACAATAATGACGAGTCATTTCACCAGCGGAATGGTCCGCATGAGCACCGATGCCCCGGACCCTGCCTGTCACGGTCTCAGTTGACCGAAGGATAGACAAGGCCGTGGGTCTGATTGTTTCTGACCCGGGCCCGGTCCCATGCGCGCCAAGGTTGGCCCTTTGCCCGTGAACAGCCACGCCGTCCAGACAAAAACGAGGAATTCCCGTGAACTTCGGTTAGCAGTGGAACCCGGTCGCGTTCGAGGCTATCAGGCTTTTCTAAATACCCCTGTGGGGATATCCGGTCGTGCCCACGCCAGACCGGGAGGAGCTCGAATGACAAACGCCATGCGCACCCTTGCCCTGCTGATCATCGCCTTCGCCGTCGCGGCGTGTGGGACGTCCGGGCGGGACAGCGCCAATGTCACGGCCGCGACGGCGGTCGACTCCTACGCCCTGCCCCTCGATCAGGCCGTTGCTCCGGCCGAGGACTACCGGATCGGCGAGACCGACGTTCTGAGCGTTTCGGTATTCCGTGTGCCCGAACTGTCCTTCACCGAGCTCCGCGTCGATTCCTCCGGCAATATCCAGATGCCCCTGATCGGCGCTGTCCGCGCGGCCGGCCTGACGCCGACCCAGCTGTCCGAGTCGCTGACGCGGGAACTGGGCGCGCGCTATCTTCGGGATCCGCAGATCACCGTCACCGTCGTCCAGGCCGCCAGCCAGAAGATCACGATTGACGGCGCGGTCACCCAGCCGGGCGTCTATGAGATGCGCGGTCGGACAACCCTGCTGCAGGCCGTCGCCATGGCCCGCGGCCCGGCCCGGAGCGCCGATCTGTCCAGCGTGGCGATCTTCCGCACCATTGACGGCCAGCGCATGGTCGCCGTCTTCGACCTCGGGGCGATCCGCAACGGCGCTGCGGAAGATCCCGTGGTTCTCGGCGACGATGTCATCGTCGTGGACACCTCCCGCCTGAACGAGAGTCTCCAGGCGGCGATCAGCGCCGCGCCGGTCCTGACCCTGTTCCGGCTGTTCTAGGCCGGGGCGGTGGTTCCCCCGCCCTCGCGCCGACCCCTTGCCGCTGCCCTCGCGTCCGCCCTCTGCCTCGGCCTCGCAGCCTGTGGCACCGGCACGTCCGTGCCGGCTTCCGCCTATGGCGAGGTCGGCGTGGCCGACTCGCCCGAGGGCAGGCTCGACGCCCTGAGTTCGATCGACTCCCGCGTCAATGCGGTCGGCTACCGGCTGGCGCGCGCGAACGGCGACCTCTGTCCCGATACGGGCCCGGTGACCGGCCTGCTCCTGCATTCGGAAAGTCAGTATTCTGACTACCTCCGGGCCACGGCCCGGGCGCGCTGGAATCTGGACGGGGACCTTCCCGGGGTTGCTGCCATCGCCCCGGGCAGTCCGGCAGAGGCGGCGGGCCTCCGCGTCGGTGACCTTCTGATGTCGGTCGACGGAACCCCCTTTCTGCGCGGGGAACCCGATCGCCCCGCCGCCTTCGAGGGCCTGGCCGGAAACCTCGATCGGCTGGAGACCGCCCTGGATGATGGCGAGGCCCGGCTGGACGTGCTCCGCGGCAGTGCCCGGCTGGAGGTCACGGTCAAGCCGGTCGTCGCCTGTGCCTATGTCTTTCAGGTGGACCCCTCGACAGAGCTGAATGCCCGGGCCGACGGCAAGCGCGTCTTCGTGGCCACGGCCATGGCGGCGTTTGCGGCGACGGACGACGACCTGGCGCTCATCCTCGGCCACGAAATGGCGCACAATGTCCTGGAGCACCGCGAATTCTTCGATGAACGCGGATTCGCCCGGACCATCCTCGGCAATTTCGGCAATGCGCCCTGGGAGCTCATCGCGGCCGAGCGCGAGGCAGATCGGGTCGGCCTCTATCTGATGGCCCGGGCCGGCTACGACCCTGCGCGCGGGCCCCTGTTCTGGGAGGCGCTGGCGGACCGGAACCCCGGGCTTCGCTATGCCCAGTGGGGACATCCGTCGGCCGGGGCCCGGGCCCGGGCCACACGCGAGACGGCAAGGGAAATCCGCGAAAAACAGGTGTCGGGCATCCCCCTGATTCCCTGACACAGCGGCGCCCCAGGCCTGTCAGGAATCTGGAAAGCCTTGTCGGTCAATCCTCTGCTGAGGCGCTTGCGCCCGCCGGGGACCGATTTGTTGGCAATTGCGGCTCGCCCGACGGAGATCGATGCGCTATCAGCCCAGAAGGGGCGATCTGTTTCGTCAGACTAGCGATTTAGGACTGGACCATGGTCGGAGACCGCAGCATGGGCAATGGCGGCGGGCGAGGCCCGGAGCGCGACAGCGACACCGGGTACGGCACCTTTCTGGAAGCGGATCGCTCGGGCGAGATCGATCTGGCGAAATACTGGGCGCTGGCAGTCAAGCACCGCCTGATGATCGCCGGCTTCGTCATTGCTGCGGTGGTGATCGCGGTCATCATGACCCTGATGACCCCTCCGACCTATACGGCGGCGGCGACCATCCAGATCGACCGGGAAGCCACGCGCGTCCTCAGCACTGACGACGGCATGCCGCGCGAACTGGCGTACGGCGACGAGTTCTTCAACACCCAGTACGGCCTGCTGCGCAGTCGCTCCCTGATCGAGCGCGTGATCGACGCCGAGGGGCTGGCCAACTCCGATGACTTCATCGAGCAGATGGGCGGCGAGTTCGTGGCCCGGGAAGGTGAGACTGCCACCCAGCAGGCCGACCGCCGGCGGCACAAGATCATCGGCCTCATCGCGGGGGGCATGGGCGTGTCTCCCGAACGCGGGTCCCGTCTGGTCCGCGTGACCTTCAGCAGCCCCAGCGCGGCCGTTTCGGCCCGCATGGCCAACGCCATCGCCGAGAATTTCATCGAGGCCAACCTGGCCCGCAAGTTCGATTCCTCTCTCTATGTGCGCGAGTTCCTCGAGGAGCAGATCGCCGAAACCAAGGCCCGGCTCGAGGATACGGAGCGGCAGCTGGTCGCCTATGCCGGAGATCAGGAGATCATCACCCTGTCCGACGCCGAAACGGGCAACGGCCAGTCCCTGGTGTCCACCAGCCTCGGCACTCTGAATGAGGCCCTGGGCACGGCGCGCGTCGAGCGTATCGCTGCAGAGGAACGCTGGCGTCAGGCCCAGAACGCCCCGCTGTCCAGCATCCCCGAGGTCATGGCCAACGCCGCCTACCAGGCCCTGGTTCAGCAGCGGATCCAGCTCCAGTCCCAGTATGAGGAAAAGCTGGCGACCTTCCGTCCTGACTACCCGGAAATGGTCGAGCTGAAGGCCCGCATCGACGAACTCGACTCCCAGATCCGCGAGACGGCAGTATCCATCCGCGACGGCATCCGGGCCCAGTATCAGATCGCCGTCAACCAGGAGCGGTCCCTTCAGAACCAGGTCAATGCCCTGAAGGGTGAGGTGCTGGATCTCGGCGACCGCAGTGTCCAGTACAACATTCTGCAACGCGAACTGGACACCAGCCGCCAGCTGTATGACGGCCTGCTGCAGCGCTTCAAGGAAGTCGGCGTGACCGGTGGCGTCACGACGAACAACATTTCGCTGGTCGACCGCGCCACCCCGCCCGGCGGCCCGTCCAGCCCCAACCTGCCGCTGAATGTCATGCTGGCCCTGACCATGGGACTGACCCTGGGCGTCATCGCCGTCTTCCTGATCGAGGCGCTGGACGACCGTCTGACCTCGCCGGAGGATGTGGAGTCCAAACTGGGCATTCCCGCGCTCGGCATCATCCCGATGCTGGACCGGGAAAAAGAACCGACCGAGGCCCTGCGGGACATCCGGTCGCCCTTCTCCGAAGCCTATTATTCACTCCGGACCGCCCTGCAGTTCTCCACCTCGCAGGGCGCGCCGCGATCGCTGCTGGTCACCAGTGCCCGGCCGGGTGAAGGCAAGTCCACCACAGCGCTTGCAACGGCCCTTAACCTGTCGCGCGTGGGCCGGCGGGTGCTGCTGGTCGACGGCGACCTGCGCAATCCCTCCATGCACCGGGTGCTGGAGATCGAAAACAGCCAGGGCATGAGCAACTTCCTGGCCGGCGCCTCGGAACTGACCGGCGTGGTGCGCAAGACGCCCTATGCCACGCTCGACTTCATTCCGTGCGGCCCCCTTCCGCCCAACCCGGCGGAGCTCTGGGGCGGGGTCCGGCTTCAGGCCCTGCTGGATCAGGCCTTTGCCGTCTACGATCATGTGGTGATCGATGGTCCGCCCGTGCTCGGCTTTGCCGATGCGCCGGTGCTGTCCTCTTCGGTCGAGGGCACCCTGTTTGTTCTGGAGTCCCGGAACACCGGGCGCCGGCAGGCCCGCGGCGCCCTGCGGCGCCTGGCCATGGGACGCGGCCGCGTTCTCGGCGCCGTGCTGACCAAGTTCCAGGCGCACCGGACCCGCCACGAAGGCTATGACTATGCGTACGACTATACCTACGGGGCCGAGTCGGAGCGCAAGACCAAGCGCGGGGCCTGATGTCGGAATCCGGTCCTCCTGAACGGCCTCGCAGCAGGGCCGACAGCCTCTGGCCCGTCGGCCTCGCTGTCGGCCTCATCTGGCTGGGGTGGCAGGTGGCGCTGGTGCCGCTGACGGCGCGTGCGCCTACGGAACATGCGGTGCGGCTTGCGCCGGGCTCTGCCGACGTCCTGTCCCGCGCTGCCGAGGTCGAGGCCCAGGCCGGTGACATGGAAGATGCGGCCTATCTGGCCCGGCTGTCCCTTGCCCGGGCTCCGTTCGATGTGCCGGCCCTGAGGGTGCTGGCCCTGGCCGAGGCCGACGCCGGCCGCCTTGAACGGGCCGACGAACTGATGACCCTGGCCGGGAACTGGAGCCTGCGGGACAGCGCGGCCCACAGCTGGTTGATCGAAAGCCGCCTCAGGCAGGGGGACTACGCCTCGGCCTTCGCCCATGCGGATACACTGGTCCGCCGCCGGGCCGATCTCAGGCCACTCGTGTTCAACCTGTTCTCGACCGCAGCCGAACTGGATCCCCGGGCCGGAGCCTATCTCGTCTCCGAGCTGGCCGGATCGCCCTCCTGGCGCGCCGAATACCTTGAATCCCTCTACAGGCGGCCCAACGGCCTGCAGCTTCTGGCCGGCTTGGCCCTCGGCCTCGAATCGAGCGAGGCGCCCTTTTCGGACGCCGAGCTGCAGACCCTGTACCAGGCCCTCTATGCCGGGCGCCGGATCCCGGGGCTGAAGGCGGTCCGCGAGAGCCTCGACCGACCGGCAGGTGACTCAATTCTCGTGAATGGCGAATTCGCCGACGGCGAATCGATTCTGCCTTTCGGATGGGACCTCGGCGTAGGCCCCGGCATATCGGTCGGCCTGCTGAACGATGATCAGAAGCCTGAACTGACCGCCCTCAGGGTGATTCACGATGCCCGCAACGGCCAGGACCTGGCGTCGCAGCTGGTTCTGATGAGCCCCGGCACCTACCGTCTGTCGGGGCGCCAGAGGCTGGAGTCCGGCGAGGGGCGCGCGACCTTTGCCTGGCGGGTTCAGTGCCTTGAGACCTCTGAAATTATTGCAGAAGTTCGATTTGATCTTGACCGGGAGGGCGGAGCCGACTGGGTGCCGTTCCAGACCCGTGTCGTGGTTCCGGCCGAGGGCTGCTCGGCCCAGGTCGTCAAGCTGGTGCCCGCGAGCACCGGGCGACGGACCCGGATTGTCATGTGGTTTTCACAACTGGCGCTGGAAAGGACTCCTTAGGGATGCAGCGGCGCAACAGGGTGCCCCGGAGTCACCTTTCAGGCGTGTCAGACGGCTTTTTTGCTTGCCTTATGCAACCCGTCCGACCTAAAGACATTCTCACAGGAGCGGGGAGACCCGCGTATTGTCTTTGATTAAAGGGGATTTGCATGCGTAAGACCATCGCCGCAGCCTCGGTTGGTTTGCTGCTTATCGCAGGCCAAGCGGTCGCCGCTAACAATAACAGCGCCGTGACCCGCGTCGGTGATCGTGTCGGCGCCTCTGCTGAAGCTGCCAATGAATTCGCTGGCATTCCGCTGCCCGTCCTGCTCATCGGCACCGCCGTGCTCGTCGGCGTGGTCTCGGTGTTCTCGGACGACGACGCTCCGACCAGCCCGTAAGAGTTTCGAGCCCGCTCAGTACACGAGTGCGTAGGTGAGCGGGTCGTTTCTAAAACGAATAAGCCAGTGGGATGCCTTGGCCGTAGCGGCCGCGCTCCTGCTGGCTTTTTCTATGCTTCTGGGCGGCGCCAGTCGCGCCCACGTCGTGCAGCTGGCCGTCATCGAGCTCGCTGCCCTTCCGGTTCTGGGACTGGCCCTGGTCCGGCTGATCCGGACCGGCGTCTGGCGAGATCACCGCTTTCTTCTGATCCTGGCCGGGTCGGCCATGGCCCTGCCCCTGTTCCATCTGGTACCGATCCCGCTTGAGCTCTGGGCATCGCTGCCGGGCCGTGACCAGGCGGCACTGGCGCTGCAGCTGGCGGAGGTTTCCCCGCAATGGCTGCCCCTCTCCCTCAGCCCGGACCGGACCTGGCAGTCCTTCCTCGCCCTCCTGCCCCCCGTCGCCATGCTGCTCGCGGCCCTGACGCTTGATCGTGTCGTCGTGATCCGGCTGATCTGGGGGGTCATGGCCTTTGTCATTCTCAGCATCCTGCTGGGCACGCTCCAGATCACGCTCGACAGCCGGACCTTCTATCTGTGGGAGACGACCAATTTCGGCTCCCTGGTCGGCTTCTTTGCCAACCGCAACCATATGGCCACCCTCTGCCTTCTGGCGGTGCCCTTTGCCGCCGCCCTGGCCGGCAGCGGTCTCAACAGCCGTGACCCTCATGCCGGCCTGCGGGTCTGGGTCGGAATGCTGATCATCATGCTGGTGCTCGTGGCCCTCGCCGCCATCCGGTCGCGCTTCGGCATCCTCGCGGCCGGCCCCGCACTCGTTGGTGGCCTGCTGGTCGCCTGGGTGGCCTCGGGTCGCGGTCGGCCGAGCCCCGCCGTCACCGCGGTTGCAGGCGCGGCCGCCGTCGCCCTAGGCATCATCGTGCTGTTTGCGCTCGGGCCCATTCTGGACCGGTTTGATACCGACCCTGCGACCGACCTCCGATTCGAGAACTGGCCGATCGTGGCGCAGGCCGCCCAGGACTTCCTGCCACTGGGGTCAGGGATCGGCTCGTTCGACGCCGTCTATCGCTCCTACGAGCCGGTCGATACGCTTCGGGCCGCCTATTTCAACCAGGCCCACAACGACTATCTCCAGCTGTGGCTGACCACAGGCTGGCTGGGGATCGCCCTGATCGCGGCCACCTTCGTCTGGTGGGGACGCCGTTCGTGGCAAGCGTGGCGGTCCGGCGCCAGTCTCGAGCGCGACCTGCAGCGGGCCGCCTCGGTGGCGCTTCTGGTCATCGCGGCCCACTCGGCCGCCGACTATCCGATGCGGACCGAGACCATAGCGGTGATCTTCACCCTGTGCTGTGCGGTTCTGGACGGCGCCGCCCGGTCGTCCCGCCGCGCCTGATCAGCCGCCGAATACGGCGCCGAACTCGGCGTTGGCGCGGTCGTAGTCGGGCGGACGCCCGATATCCAGCCAATAGCCTTCGGCCCGATGCGGTCGCACCGGCTGATCCGCGTCGATCAGGGCCTGGATCAGCATCGGCATGTCATAGGGCCGGCCCGCCGGAATCCGCGCCCGGGCCTCGGGCGACAGCACATAGACCCCGGCATTGATGTTGAAGACCTGGCTGGGTTTTTCCTCAATGCCGCTGATCCGGCCGTCGGCGGCGCGGATGACGCCGAACGGCACCTGCATCTCATAGTCGCGCACCACCACGGTGGCGGACGCCCCGTCGCGGATATGGGCATCCATCACCTGGCCATAGTCGACGCGGGTCAGCACATCGCCATTGGTGACCAGCACCGGCCCCTCGACCTCCGCCGGCAACAGGGACAGGGCCCCGCAGGTGCCCAGCGGCTGATCCTCGCGCAGATAGCCGATGGTCAGGCCGCGGTCGCCGCCATCGCCAAAATGGGCCTCGATCTGTTCAGCCTTGTAGTTGACCGACAGGAAGATCCGGCGGAACCCCTGCACCGCCAGGCTCGACACGATGGTCTCCAGGATCGGGCGCGGACCCACGTTCAGCATGGGCTTGGGCGTGGTGCGGGTCAGCTCGGCCAGCCGTTCGCCACGGCCCCCGGCCATGATGACCACCGCCTCGGGTCGCTCGGGCACATCCAGCAGGTCGCCGACGGTCGACAGGCCCGTCACCCGGCCGGCCGCGTCGACCCGGGGCAGCTGACGAAGCTTGCGGGCGCGCAGCATGGTCAGGGCCGCGCCCTCGTCCAGACCGTCCGGCGCCACCACCGGCGTGGTGTGCACGAACGGCCGGCACGCCTGCTCCAGATCCGCCCCGTTTATCAGGGCCCGGCGCACATCGCCGTCCGACAGGGTGCCGACCAGGACCCCGTCCTCATCGACAACCAGGGCGATGCCGACCCCGGCCGAATCGATGGCCTTGAGCACCTGCCGCAGCGGGGCGTCCGGGCCGACCAGGGTGCGTTGCCAATGCTTCATGGCTCGATCGCCTCATCCGGCTGATAATCGCGGGCTGCCACCCCGCCGAAGAGGGCAAAGGCCGAATGGGGGTCGAGGCCGTCAGCCGGGCGCTTGGCCGTCACCATGTCGGGGGCCCACACCTCTCCGGCCCGGACCGGCCGCGTGGCGACCAGCGAGCGGCGGGCCACGATCCGGTTGGCCATTTCCTCGGGCGCAGGGGCCTTTCCCGTCCGGCCCAGGGCCTGCTCGACCTCACGGATGGCGCGGACCATGGCGGCCAGCTCGTCCGGCTCCAGCGAGGCGGCGTGATCCGGACCCTGACGGTCCCGGCTGAGGGTGAAATGCTTTTCGATCATCACCGCGCCGCGCGCCGCGGCCGCGATCGGGACAGTGATCCCTAGGGTGTGGTCCGAATAGCCGACCGGCAGGCCGAAGGTATCCCTCAGCGTGTCCATGGCCCGGAGGTTCACCGCCGAAAGCGGCGCCGGATACTGGGTCGTGCAGTGCAGAAGCACCACCTGCCCCCTGAGCGACGCCCGTGCCGCATCGGTGTCGAAGGCGGCGAGCGCCGTGTCGAGATCCGGCGGCAGATCGCTCCGCATCCGGCCCCAGGCGATCAGGGCCAGCGCCTGTCTCACCTCGTCCAGCGTCGCCATGCCGGTCGAGACGGCCAGCGGCGGGCCGATGCGGGCTGCGGCGATCAGCATCTCGCCCCAGGTCAGGTCACCCGACGGGATCTTGATCCACGGCATGCCCAGGCCCGCCACCAGCGCCAGACTGTCCATGTCGAAGGCCGTGGACATGAAGGCAATGCCGCGCGCCCGGCAACGCTCGACCAGCGCCGGATGGTCCCCGGGTTTCAGTTCCAGCCGCCGCACCATGTCCAGCTGGGTGCCGCCCTCGCCCGTGTTGGTCACCTGATAGTCGGCCTTCAGCGCCCGGGCAGTCAGGGCGGCTTCGGCGCGGAAGGTCTGGAATTTGACCGCATCGGCCCCGGCCTCGGCGGCCACATCGATCATGGCGAGGGCGTCGTCCAGCACCCCGTCATGGTTCACCCCCGCCTCGGCGATGATGAAGACCCGATCAGTCACCGCCGACCTCGATATCGATGAATCGCTTGTGCATCAGGACGTCACGCTCAGGCAGGGAAGTCAGCACCGACAGGATGCGCGGCACAGTCTTTCCATCTCCATAAGGATTGCGCGCGCCCGCAAGGTCCGCCGCCATGGCCCGGGCCAGCGCCGCACGGATGGCCCCCGCCTTGCCGGCACAGTGAAACACCGTCTCGCCGGCCAGCCGCCCCTGCTGCCGCACGCCGACATTGACGGTCGGAATCCCGAGCGACGGCGTCTCGGTCAGGCCGCTGGAGGAATTGCCCACCACCGCCCGGCAGCGCGCCATCAGCGGCAGATAGGCGGCGCCGAGAGCGGCATGGACCGACACATTGCCCCGCCCCTTCGCCCACTCATCCAGACGCCCGTTCAGCGCCTCATGGCCCGGGTCGGCATTGGGCCGGGTGATCCAGAGCCGGGTCGAGGCCGGCTGCGCTTCAAGAGCCGCCAGCAGGGCCTCGAACTCCGCCAGCCCGCCATCCTTGAGCAGGGTGACCGGGTGAAAACAGACCAACAGATTGTCCGCAGCCAGCGGACAGCCCAGCAGGCCCTCCAGCGCCGCGTCGGGCAGGGCCGCAGCGGCGGTCAGACTGTCCAGCGAGGGATTGCCGACCGTATGGATGCGCCAGTTCTCCTCGCCCAGCTGGCGCAGGCGGCGCGCGGCCCCGGCATGGGTGACCAGATGCACCTGGGCCAGCTTGCTGACCGCATGGCGGATGCCCTCATCGATCGCGCCTTCGGTGACATCGCCTCCGCCCAGATGGATCAGGGGCAGTCGCAGCAGCATGGCGGCCTGGGCCACGGCCAGAATCTCGTAGCGGTCGCCGACGATCAGCACGGCATCGGGCTTCAGCCGCTCCAGCGACTCGACCACCCCCGTCAGCACGGCGGCCGCGCCCCGGGCGGCGGCGGCGGCGTCGTCCCCGTCCAGCGGCATGGGTACAAGGGCATCGGCTCGCAGCCGCCCGTTGGCCGCCGACCCGAACCGGTCATCCGCATGGGTGCCGGTCAGCAGCAACTGCCCCACCGTGCGCGGATCGGCGTGCAGGGCATCGAGGATCGGCCGGATCAGGCCATAGTCGGCCCGGCCGCTGCTCACCACACAGATGGTCACGGGTTCCGCCATGCGCCTGCTACAGTCTGCCTTGCCAGAGTCGGTCAGGGTGTCAGGGTAGCAGTCTTGTCCGATTCCCGGAGGGGAGCGCCATCCCATGAAGATTGCCATCTGCGGAACGGGGGGATTCAGCCGCGAGGTCGCGCCCCTGGCGTGGGAAAGGGCCCGCGCGGCGGGGGCCCGCTCGCCCGACGCCGTCTGTTTCGTGCCGAAGGACGGGGAGCCCTTCGAGCCCTCGGTGAACGGGCACCCTGTGATCCCGCTGGCCGAACTGCCCATGGACTATGGCATCGTCGTCGCCATCGCCGAGGCCGCTATCCGCCGCCGGGTCGATGCCGAGATGCGGGCGGCGGGCCGGCCTCTGCTGTCGCTGATCGCGCCGACGGCCCTGAGGCGTGGACCCTGCGAGATCGGCGAGGGCGTCATCCTGTGCGACCATACCACCCTGACCGCCGATGTGCGGATCGGCCGGCAGTTCCACGCCAACCTCTATTCCTACGTCGCCCATGACTGCATGATCGGCGACTTCGTGACGCTGGCCCCGCGCGTCTGCATCAACGGCAATACGGTGATCGAGGACGACGTCTATGTCGGCACGGGCGCCATCCTGCGGCAGGGCACCCCCGAAAAGCCCCTCCGCATCGGCAAGGGCGCCGTCATCGGCATGGGCGCTGTCGTGACGAGGGATGTGGCGCCCGGCGAGACCGTCGTCGGCAATCCGGCGCGGCCGCTGGAGCGCCGCTGAGCGCCTAGATGGCGTAGGTGCCCGGGCGATAACGGGCCAGATTGGCCGGATCGCGGAACCAGGCGATGGTGTCATCCAGCCCCCGGCCAAAACCCTCCAGCCCGGCATAGGCAGGATTCCAGCCCGTCAGCGTCTGGACCCGCGTCGTATCGGCAAACAGGCGCTCGACCTCGCTGGCCTCGGGCCGCAGGCGCTCGGCCTCGCTGACGATCTCGATCTCCACACCCATCCGTTCGGCGATCAACCGGGCCGTGTCGCCGATCGAGACCTCGAACCCGCTGCCCAGATTGGTGACCCCTCCGATGGCCGCATCGCATTCGGCCACAGCGATAATGCCGGCCACTGTGTCCGACACATGGCTGAAGTCCCGCGTGGGGCTGAGCGCCCCCAGCTTGACCTGACGGGCGCCCGCAGCCAGCTGGGTAATGACGGTCGGGATGACGGCGCGGGCCGACTGGCGCGGGCCATAGGTGTTGAACGGGCGCACCAGCGACACCGGCGTCCCGAAGGCGGCATGAAAGCTGAGGGCGATCTGGTCCGCCCCGATCTTTGACGCCGAATAGGGCGACTGGCCCTGCAGCGGATAGTCTTCGGTCATCGGCACGAAGCGGGCCGTGCCGTAAACCTCGCTGGTCGAGGTGGGCACCACGCGCTCGACTCCCAGATCGCGGGCGGCCTGCACAATGTTCAGCGTGCCGGTGACATTGGTGTCCACATAGGCGCCGGGCGAATGATAGCTGTAGGGAATGGCGATCAGGGCCGCCAGATGCAGCACCACATCGCAGCCCGTCATGGCGGTCCGCACGCCATAAGGATCGCGCACATCGCCGGCAAAGACATCGAGGTCGGCCTGGACCTCGGCCGGAGACTGATCCAGCCAGCCCCGGTGACCGAAGCTGTTGTACTGGACGAAGGCCCGCACCCGGTGCCCGTCGCGCACCAGGCGCTCGACGAGATGCGAACCGATGAAGCCGTCCGCTCCGGTCACCAGGATGCGTTTGCCGTTCAGCTGCATGGCGGCGGTGTTCCTTCCTCGGCGCGGGTCGGCGATTCGTTCCGGCCCGCCAGCATGGCCCAAACCACGCCGGGCCAGAAGTCACCGGCCATCGAGGTTGCGCCGCTTTCGGCCAGACGTTTATATGCCCGTCAGTTCAACGGTCTGGTTGCCATCCATGTGTCGCGTAAGCGCCTGCCCCCGGGGGCCTCGATCGCCCCGAGGGAGCCGCCGATGACCGGGGCAACCGTATTCCTCGACTGGCTGCGCGACCGGGCCCTGCCGCTCTGGGCCGCACAGGGTGTGGACCGCACCCACGGGGGCTTCTTCGAGAAGCTGAATGCCGACGGCACGCCGGCCGATCTGCCGCGGCGGGCGCGGGTGCTCGGCCGCCAGATCTATGTCTTCTCGCGAGCCCCGGCCCTGGGCTGGACGGGACCGGCGACCGATATCGTCAACCACGGCCTCGACGCCCTGCCCGCCTTCCTAAGACCGGACGGCCTGGCCCACTACCGGCTGGATGCGAAGGGACAGCCGCTGGACGATCGGCCCGACCTCTACGACCAGGCCTTTGTGCTGTTCGGCCTGGCCCATGCCCTGCCGGTCGCGGAGGATCCCGGGCGGATACGCGTCATCGCCGACACCATGCGTCGGGCACTGGAAGACCTGCGAGGCCATCCGGTCGCCGGATATGAGGAGGATTCCCCGCCCTCCCTGCCGCTCAAGGCCAATCCACACATGCACCTGCTGGAAGCGGCGCTCGCCTGGGCCACTGCCCTGCCGCGGGACGAGGCCGGGCCCTGGCGCGATATGGCCGACCGGATCGCCTGTCTGGCACTGGACCGGTTCGTCGATCCCGGCACGGGGGCGGTGCGCGAGTATTATGACGGAGAGTGGCGGGCCCTGCCGCAGGGGAGCGACCCCCAGATCGAGCCGGGGCATCAGTTCGAATGGGGGTGGCTGCTGACCCGCTGGGGCTATATGCGTGACCATGCCGGGGCCGTGGCTGCCGGCCGCCGGCTGGTCGATCTGGGGGAATCCCGGGGCGTCGATCCGGCGCGCGGCGTGGCCTTTGGCGGTCTTGGCCCTGACCTCGAACCCGGTGATACGATCGCCCGCCTGTGGCCCCAGACCGAGCGGATCAAGGCCTGGGTGCAGCGCCGGGATCTGGCGACAACGGCCGGGGAGCGCACCCATGCCGGGGAGCGGATCGAGGCGGCGGTGGCGGGCCTGATGCCCTATCTGCGGAGCGACCGGCCCGGCCTGTTCCACGACCGGATGACCGCCGGCGGCACCTTTATCGACGAGCCCGCCCCGGCCAGCAGCCTCTATCACCTGATGACCGCCGCCGAGGAACTGGCGGGGACACGGCCGGAGGATCAGCCTGCGATGGCGTGATGCCGGATGTCCGCCAGCGAACCGGGCGGATTCAGGCCGACCATATCTTTCAGGAAGCCGTTCGGACTGAGGGTGCGGGCATCGGGCACCGCCAGCCCCACCACCGCCGCTATGTCCGCGACAAAGGTGATGCAGTTGCGACTGTTCAGATTATAGGTCCCGCCCTCGGCGCTGGCCCAATAGTCGAAGCGGTGGCGCAAGGCCTCATAGGTCTCGTCGCTGATGACGACGCTGAGATAGGCGATTCCGTCGGCGACATAGGCCGGCTCCGGCCGTTTCAATATCCCCCGGTCGCTGAAGAACAGGAGCTGGGGCCCCGGCGAGCGGGCCGTGAACCCCACGGCATAGTCGACCGGCAGGCCGTTGCCCTCCAGAGTGCCATGCAGATGCACAAAGGCATGGGGGAACAGCAGCCAGCCGTTCTGGACCCGATTGCCCTCGTGCCCGTAGAAGGTGACCGTCACGGCCGCCTGCGCCGGCAGGGCGGGAACCAGCCCGCCGAGGAACAGCACGAGCATAAGGGGGCGAAGGCGGGTCAACATCGATCTCATTCCCCGACCCTGCCCGTTTGCGTGCCGCTCGAAAAGTCCCCGACGGTTCCGGTTTGCCCCTCGCCCGAATTCAGACGATGGTCGGCTTCCCCTTCAGGAGGCCGGTGATGGAATGGTGGCGGGGCGCGGTCCTGTATCAGGTCTATCCGCGCAGCTTTCAGGACAGTGACGGCGACGGCGTGGGCGACCTTCAGGGTCTGATCCGGCGGCTGGATCATATCGCGGATCTGGGCGTCGACGGCATCTGGCTGTCACCGGTGTTCGCCTCGCCGATGAAGGACTTCGGCTATGACGTCTCGGACTATTGCGCCATCGACCCGCTGTTCGGGACCATGGATGACTTCGATGCCCTGGTCGCCGGGGCCCATGCGCGCGGCCTGAAGCTGATCATCGATCAGGTCTATGCCCATACGTCGGACGCCCATGACTGGTTTCGCGCCAGCCGGCAGGATCGCACCAACGACCGGGCCGACTGGTATGTCTGGGCCGATGCCAGGCCCGACGGCTCACCGCCCAATAACTGGCAGTCGGTATTCGGGGGCGCGGCTTGGACCTGGGATGCGCGGCGCGGCCAGTATTACATGCATAACTTCCTCGCCAGTCAGCCGCAGCTGAATGTGCGCCATCCCAGGGTGCAGGACGCCCTGCTTGCCGTCACCCGCTTCTGGCTGGGCCGCGGTGTCGACGGCTTCCGGCTGGATGCCATCAACTTCGCCATTCATGACGCGGCCCTGACCGACAACCCGCCCGACCCCCGCCCGGGACCGCGCACCCGGCCGTTCGATTTCCAGCTTCACCTGCACAACCAGTCCCAGCCCGAAATCCCGGCCTTCCTTGAGCGCCTGCGGCAACTGGCCGAGACCTATGGCGACCGGTTCTTCGTCGCCGAGGTGGTGGGGGCCGAAGCCGAGGCGGAAATGCACGCCTTCACCCGGGGCGGCGACCGTCTGCACAGCGCCTATGGCTTCAACTATCTCTATGCCCGGGCCCTGACGTCAGAGCTGGTGGCAGAAACCGTGGCGCGCTGGCCCGGAGCCGAAGGCGAGGGCTGGCCCTGCTGGACCTTTTCCAACCACGACACTCCGCGGGTCGCCAGCCGCTGGGCCGCCGGGCGCGACCCCGACGCCGTCGCGCGCCTTGCCATGCTGTTGCTGATGAGCCTGCGCGGCAATGTCTTTGTCTATCAGGGCGAGGAACTGGGCCTGCCGCAGGCCGAGGTGCCGTTCGAGCGGCTGGTCGATCCCGAGGCCATCGCCAACTGGCCCCTGACCCTGGGCCGTGACGGGGCCCGCACCCCCATGCCATGGACAGCAGATGCCCCGTACGGCGGCTTTTCCGTCACCGAGCCCTGGCTGCCCATGGATCCGCAGCATCTGGCCCGGGCGGTGACGATCCAGCAGGCAGATTCGGAGTCCATGCTGGCCCTGACCCGCCGCCTGATCGCCCTGCGTCACGAGCGGCCGGCCCTGCGTCACGGGCGCATCACGATGCTGGAGGCGACCGGCCCCCGACTGGTGTTCCGTCGTGACCACGAGGGCCAGAGCCTGATCTGCGCCCTCAACCTCGGCGACACGGCGCTCGACTGGATCCCGCCGGAGGAAGGGCGGGTCATCACCGGCGTGAACGGCGGCGAGCGCAGCGCCGGTCACCTGCCGCCCCTCTCCGGCCAGATTGTCGACCTGTCGTCCTGACTGCGCCTGAATGTCGGCAGGCTGTCACATCCGGCCGCTAGAGGCCGGGCCATGCGCCGGTCCGCTTTCCTCCTTTCAGAGACCCCGCCGATCCGGCGCGGGGTCGAGGTCGCCCTCGGGCTTGGCCTTGCCGCGGTGCTGATTGGCGGCGGAGCGTCCGCCTTGCTGAGGACCGACACGCCCTCCGGCACCTCCGATCTGGCGCGGCCGCTCGGAGACCCCGCCGTCTTCGCGCGCTTTGATCCCTTCTTCCGGGAGGGTCAGGGCCCCGCGGTGCTGGACCTGACCGCCGAGGGCTGGCTTCTGTTCGGCACCCGCACAGGCGCCTCGGGCACCGCCATCCTGCAGGGGCCCGACGGCACCCAGGCTGCCTATGGCATCGGCGACACAGTCGGACCGGATCTGGTCCTGACCTCGGTGGGTCGCGACCACGTCCTGCTGGCCCGTTCGGGACGGTCGGTGCGACTGGAGTTCAGCGATATGTCCGTCCCTCCGCCCCCGCCTCCGCCCGGCGGGTCCACGATCGGCTTGTCCGGTGACGCCGCCACGGCGGCGGCGGGCATGGGACTGGTCGCGCCCGAGGCTGACCCCGTTGTCGCCGGACTCCGGCCGCTGTCCAGCGGCGGTCGGATCGAAGGCTATGTCTGGCGGCGCGGCGCGCCAATCCCCGCCCTGTCGGCAGCCGGCCTGCGCGAGGGCGACGTCATCACCGCTGTCGACGGCGAGCCCCTCGCCCGCGATGAGCGCCTGTGGGAACTGGGCCAGACGGTCGGCAGCGGCGCCGCCGTCACCCTCACCGTGCGGCGGGGCGGCCAAACCCTTAATGTGACAATCAATCCGCCTTCGGATTAGATGATATAAATTCTATACTGTAACTATAATTGGCGACGCCTCGGTCATTTGATCTGATAACTGACTAATCGTCACAACGAATAACATTTGCGTCATCTTAACATTGCAAACACCGCCTAGACGACTGGACCCGGGGTTGCCGGGTGCGTCAGACCGGGGTGCGGGTAACCCGAACATTCATTCGAGGGGTTTCCCAATGCGTCTTTCCAAGATCCTGCTCGCCAGCGCGGCCGCCCTGGCCCTGGCTTCCTGTGGTTCCGCCGAGGTGGCCTCTCCCGGCGAAGGTAATTTCGGCGGTGGTGGCGGCGGCGGCGGCGGTGGCGGCGGCGGCGGCGGTGGTGGCACCGGCGGCGCGGCGGCGGACTGCCCGGCCGGCTTCGCCAATGTCGGCACCATCACGGCTGCCGGTGGCGTCACCCTGCGCAACTGCCAGCTGCCCGCCCTGATCGTCGGCAATCTGGTCGTCTCGGCCCGCGCCGGCACCATCTATTCGGTCTCGGGCCGCACCGACGTCGGTCAGGACCGCGGCGCCAACCCCTCGGCCCCGATCGCCGGCGCCCAGCAGGGCATCCTGACCGTCGAGCCGGGCGTCACCATCTTCGGCTCGGGCGGCCTGGACTATATCGTCGTCAACCGTGGCTCGCAGATCTTCGCCGAAGGCACCGCGACCAGCCCGGTCATCTTCACCAGCCGCCAGTCGGTTGAAGGCACCACCGGCGTCGACTCGATCGGCCAATGGGGGGGTCTGGTCATCCTCGGCCGCGCGCCGATCGCCGCCTGCCCGGCCGGCGTGACGGCTCCGAACATCGCCTGTGAGGCCCAGGTCGAGGGCACCAACGCCTTCTACGGCGGCAACACCGCGGCCGATAACTCGGGTCGCCTGCGCTATTTCCGCCTGCAGCACTCGGGCTTCCAGATCCTGCCCGGCAACGAGCTGAACGGCATCACCATGGCCGGCGTCGGTTCGGGCACGACCGTGGAGTACATCCAGGTCCACAACAGCTCGGATGACGGCATCGAGCCCTTCGGTGGCACGGTCAACATGAAGTACGTCATCCTGACCGGCAACGACGACGACAGCTTCGACACCGACACCGGCTATCGCGGCAACGTCCAGTTCCTGATCGTCCGTCAGGCCCCGACCCGCGGCGACCGCGGCTTCGAGTCGTCGGCGGCCGGCAGCGCGACCAGCGGGCTGTTCACCCGTCCGATCGTCTCGAACGCGACCGTCATCGGCCGCACGGACGGCGCCGGCGGTGACGCCATTCTGCTGAACACCGGTCACGCGCTGCAGCTGTACAACTCGGTGATCGCCAAGCCCTCGGGCACCTGCTTCGACATCGACGACGCGGCCACCGTCGCCAACGGACCGACCTTCAACTCGGTCTTCCTGACCTGCGGCACGACCTTCCGCGCCGACGGCAACCAGGACGCGGCCACCTCGGGCATCTTCGGCACGGGCGCCAACAACAGCGCCGGTACGTCGACGCTGAACGGCGTAATCAACGGCGCCAACGAAGCGGCCATCACCGCGACCCCGGTTGCCGGTGTGAATCCGTTCTTCACGAACACCACCTACATCGGTGCTGTCCGTGACTCGAGCGACACCTGGTATGCGGGCTGGTCCTGCGGCATCGCCACCGGCTCGACCTGCTGAGACCTGCGCCTGTCGGGGCGGCGGTACTGACGCCGCCGCCCCGATTCGTCGTTTCCCGATATTTCCCATTCGAGGCGCTGATCATGAAGACGCTTTCCCTGACATTGAGCGGCCTGTTGCTCGCCAGCACGGCGCTGATCGCGCCCGGCGTGGCCCTGGCCCAGCAACAGGATCCGGTGCCGGCCCAGACCGACGCCCAGGACCCGCTTCCCGAGACCCAGGTCGACGAGATCGTCGTTCTGGGCCGCTACATTCCCGAACCCCTGCGCGAGACCTCCGAGGTCGCCGCCTTCGTGACGCAGGAAGACCTGCAGCGCACCGGTGACGACGATGCCGCCGCGGCCCTGACCCGTGTCACCGGCCTGTCGGTCGTCGAAGGCCGCTTCGTCTATGTCCGCGGCCTCGGGGAGCGCTACTCCTCGGCCCTGCTGAACGGCTCGCCCCTGCCCAGCCCCGAACCGCTGCAGCGGGTCGTGCCGCTGGACCTGTTCCCGTCCTCCGTCCTTGACGGCGTGACGGTCCAGAAGACCTATTCGGCCAACTATCCGGGCGAGTTCGGGGGCGGGGTCATCGACCTGCAGACCATCAGTGCCCCGCGCGAGGCCTTCCTGACTGTTTCGACCAGCATCGGCGGCAATCTGGAAACCACCGGCCGTGAGGGCCTGATCTATTACGGCTCGCGCACCGACTTCACCGGCTTCGACGATGGCACCCGCGATGTGCCCGGCCTTCTGCGAGACGCCCTTGCCACCGGCAACCGGGTCGCCACCGGCGCCGACTTCACCTCGGCCGAGATCCAGGCCATCGGTCGTGACTTCGTCAATGCGCCGCTGAACCTGCTGCAGAGCCAGGACTACATCCAGCCCAACTTCGGCCTCGACATCGCCGGCGGGCGCACCTGGGACATGGGCAACGGCATCGATCTGGGCGTCGTCTTCGTGGCGGGTTACGACAACAGCTGGCGCACCCGCACGGGCCTGCAACAGGAAGGGCGCCTCGACATCAATCAGCTGGTCGTCCAGACCACCTATGACTATGTCTCGACCGAGAACGATGTTGGCCTGAACTTCCTCGGCGGCGTCAGCCTCGGCAACGAGGACCACCAGCTGAAGTGGACCAATCTCTACGTCCGCAACACCACCAAGGAAGCCCGCAGCCGCGAAGGCATCGACTTTGCCGCTCCCGGCTCGGGCGAAGTCCGCGACGACTATACGGAGTGGTTCGAGCGCACCCTGTTCACCAGCCAGCTGGCCGGCACCCACTGGCTGATGGACGGCGATCTGGAGCTGAGCTGGCGCGGGGCCTATGCCCTGACCGAGCGTGATGCCCCCTATGAGAAGGTCATCCGCTACCGCCTGGACCCGGATGACGTCTATCGCCACGACACCGAGGCCCAGCGCAACTCGACCAGCTTCTCGGAGCTGGAGGACGAGATCGTCAGCGGCGGCGTTGACTTCGCCTGGACCACGGCCCTGTCGGACTTCCGCGACCTGACCGTCCGCGGCGGCATCGCGTACAGCGACAACACCCGTGACGCCCAGCGCCGCGACTTCCGCTTCTATGCGCCCAACGGCCTGCCGCTGGACGTGCAGGACAGCCGCGTCGACTATCTGTTCTCGGACTTCAACCTCGGGCCCAACCTGCTTGAGCTGCAGGAAATCACGCCCTCCGGCGGGGCTGCGGCCTATGAAGCCGGTCTGGAAACCCAGGCCGCCTACCTCCAGGTCGAGGCCGAGATCGTGCCGCTGGTCAGCGTTTCGGCCGGTGTCCGCTATGAGGACGCCACCCAGTTCGTCACCCCGGTCGACCTGTTCGGCGGGGCTCTGGTGTTCCAGCCGACCCGGCTGGAAAACACCTACTGGTTGCCGTCGGCGACCCTGACCTGGAACTTTGCCGAGGATCTGCAACTGCGTCTGGGCGCGTCGAAGACCATCGGCCGTCCCCAGTTCCGCGAACTGGCTCCGCAACAATATCTGGATCCGGACAACGATCGCCTGTTTTTCGGCAACCCCTATCTGGTGGATACCGAACTGCTGAACCTTGACGCCCGCGTCGAGTGGTATTTCGCCCGCGGCCAGTATGTGACCGGCGGTGTCTTCTACAAGGATATCGAGAACCCGATCGAATCCTCGATCAACGACATCGGCAGTGTCATCCAGCAGACCTACCTCAACGCGCCGAACGCGACCCTGATGGGCTTCGAGATCGACGCCAAGAAGTACTGGGAAATGCCGGAGCACAACTGGGACTTCGTAGCCAACAAGCGCTGGCTGATCCAGGCCAACTACACCTTCACCGACTCAGAGGTGAATGTGGACGCCGGGGACACCGTCATCCCGCTGTCTTCGGGCGGCGTGGCCCGCCCGGCCTCGGACTACATCATCGACGGCAGCCGTATGCAGGGTCAGTCGGAGCACCTGGCCAATCTGCAGTTCGGCTGGGAAGACGATGTGGCCCGCTCGCAGGCGACTGTTCTTGTGACATACGTGTCCGAGCGCAGTGCGGCCCGCGGTCGCCCGGGTGAGCCGGACCTGATCCAGGAGCCCGGCATCATGCTGGACTTCGTCTATCGCAAGGACTTCGAATGGATGGGCCGCGACATGGGTCTGGCCATCGAGGTCCGGAACCTGCTGGACGAGGAATACCTGGAGTATCAGGAACTGGGTAACCGGATCACCGCCAATGCCTATGACCTCGGTCAGAGCGGCTCGATCAGCCTGACCACCCGCTTCTAGGCGGTTTCCTCCCCACGACTATGAGGGCCGGTGCACAAGCGCCGGCCCTTTTTTCTTTGATTGCAGGGCCCTTGTACCCGCCCCCTACCCTCCGACTCGGTCTGGCGATCGGTTCGGGCAGCCCGTATCGTGATCCTTCTCCCCTTGTGGGAGAAGGGGCCCCCTGAGAAGGGGGCGGATGAGGGGTCGGGCTGCCACCGGCCGTCATCGTGCAGGTTGAAGCGGACTCCCCGTCAACCCTCTGAGAGACCCCTCATCCGAGCCGCTCTCGCGGCCCACCTTCTCCCGCAAGGGGAGAAGGACGGCTGAGTTGACGGCCCCAACTATGATAGCCGCCCCACAATTCCCCAGCCCTTTCAACGTCCCCACCGTTTCCCGGACCGTTCTGCCCGACCAGGTCCGGCCGCGTGC
>Ga0115011_10000756_pt1 | contig 24710 bp, 14 predicted proteins | sample TroAtlMetagenome_2_FD_88705 | JGI IMG/M metagenome (GOLD analysis project Ga0115011, IMG submission 88705) | Marine eukaryotic phytoplankton communities from Atlantic Ocean - Tropical Atlantic ANT8 Metagenome | ecosystem: Environmental > Aquatic > Marine > Oceanic | place: Tropical Atlantic...
GAACGTTCAATGCACGGTTTCTCCGAGTCGCCAGTTTTTGCGTCTTTCCCCGGGATGTCGCCGACAACTAACACTCGTTCAGGGATGTTGCCGTTATCGGTGACCCACCGCCCGTTATCGCTATGACTGCTACTACTACTACTACTATCACTACTTCTATGCCCTCCACTCCCATCCAATTTCTTCTCCATATCTGATAATTCCTTCTTCAAACCTCTTCTCATCTTCTCTGGATTCACGCACATCGTGTGCGTGTTCTTTCCAACGTCCACTTCAAACATCTTCAAAGGTGCAAAATTCATGCGATAAATAGCTTGCGCGCGTTCGATCTCGTCACCTAACTTGGCGTTGCGCATGGACGAGTCGTTCCCGATGACGGAGCAGTTTTTAAATTTACGGTATTCTCTCGCTTCCACGTCGTGAATTAATGTGTCTCGTAAAGTCTTCGGTATAATTCGTGGTCGAGCGAGCGTTCCGACGTCTTCGTGGTTGGCGTCCTTCTCGGAGTCGCTTCCGCTTAACTCGCTCAAACTCTGCCCCGAACTGTGCATCACGTTCTTATTCCGTTCTCGTTCCATTTTATATTTTAACGTCCCCGACGCTCTTTCTTTCTCCATTTGCAATCGCAATTCATCGTTCGACGAGGACAATGACGACTCGGGCCTTCTTCCTCCGAACCGAAACACATTCGAAAGCGAGAGCGCATCTAACGTCAGCACGTTTTTCCCGTGCGAATGCAATTGCGATTCGTGCCTGATAAAACTTTGTTTCGGCACGAACGCGTGTATAAATACCACCGTCGCGAAAAACCAGCACAACACCAACGCCCTCTGTCGTCTCAGTCGTCTGTTTTTCTGCTGCTGCGCCAGCATCGAGCGCGTTCCGTTTTCTTGTTTGTTTGTTTGTTTGTTCGTTTAATACGAAGAGAGTATTATTATGCGATTTTTTTTTGTGCCTTTTTTCCCCCCCTCTCTCTCTCTCTTCTTCTGTGATTTCTCTTTTTTTTTCCAATGTTTGAAAGTTTGACGACGACTAGACGATATGGTACAAAAATATGAACACAAAAAATATCCCCTAAAAAAAAGGTATGTGTATGAAAAACCTATATCGTCGATACGCGGCGCAAACGGGGAGCATCGGAAACGCTTTGAAGGAAATTGAGAGAGAAGAGCGGGAAGAGTCGCGCGGCGGCGTGGAGGACGCGCTGCTCGATCACGTGGCTTTTCGGACGTTTAAAGGGGTACACGAGGACGTTAGATTTGTAAATGTAAAACGTTTCCTCGTCAAAGAATTGCAATATCGCGAAAGCGGAGAGACGCTGGTATTTCCAAAGAAGAAAGTGAAAGCGACTTGGTTGAAACCACCCGTGCCGCTGATGCCGAGAGCGTTCGTCTCGGAGATTGATGTCGAGGCTTTCGAGGACGAGCGGATGACGGCAATTGTTCGAAAGGCGATTGATTCAAGAAGAGAAGAACCAAGAGGAGCTGCTCTGGAGGATTTGTTTCGCGAGCAAAAACGGGGCGCATTTTCTTTATGTAAGAACGTGACGAAAGAAGAATACGAATACGTCGCTAAGAACAGCGAGTACGTGGCGTGGTTACTAATAAACGGGCCAGAGTTTGTGAACCATTTCGCGTTGGCGATGCATCGATGTCGCTCGGAGGCGTTTTCGTGTTTGTCGGGGGAAGAGATGTCGATAAAAGTGGTCGAGAAGATCTCCAAGATTGCCAGGTTGAACGGAGCAGAGGATAATAGGGTAATGAACGTATCCGACGATAAAAAACTGTGGCAATTTTCAACGGTATCGGACGATTTTTTAGAGGTGAATGCATTGGGTGAAAAACTGAAAGGCTGCGGAGCGTACATCGAATTCGCCTATCGAGAGTTTATGTTGGATGGAAGAAACAACGAGAACGCTGGTAATTGTAGTAGTAGTGGTAGTGGTAGTGAGAATAATGCAGAGAAGAGAATAAAAAAGTTGGAAGAAGAGGAGGCGTTACGACGCGACGGGTTCGAAGTTGCCAACGCCGACGCCATCTTTGAAAGCACGAAAATTTAATCAAACTATTCTTTGTTTGCTAATTTATTTCAACAATTCTACTTCTTCACCTTCCTCGCTAAGTTCCCTAACAACGTAAAAAATCTATAACGTTTACTTTTCTTCCACGGCTGTGCCTCGGGAAACGGTAATCCAGCACCAACTGCGTAAAACAACCCAAAGACCCCACCTAGCCCGCCGGTATTGCCTAACGTTCGATCCATGACGACGCCAACAGTAATCTTCGTCACCTCGCCTTTCTCGTTAAAAGTCAGCGACAACGCTTGCGGAGGACACTCGACTTTTTTCCCAGTCGGTTCGATTCTCCCGGCTAGCACTCCGGTGTGTGTCCCGATTGTCCTGTTTTGGAACCACACTCGGTTCGTCTCAAAGGGATCTACCCTAAAATGGTGGAACTGCGACTTCATATCAGGGAAGCCTTGGCTCACCTCAAATCCAGCAACGGCATTGACGAAGGTCTCTTTCGATAAAGGTCCAACGACTGGACCAATGAACTCGAAATCTTCCGCTAAATCGATGTTTGCGAATCCTTTCCGTAAATTGTTTTTCGTCAGCTCGATTAATTCTTCGGGCTTGATCGGAAAAGTAGATTCTCGTAACATTTTCTCTTCGTCGACGACATCGTATAAGGACGGATTCGGATGTTGCTCCGCTCGGACAAGAGCAGCACTTTTGCGAGTGCTCCGAGACGCACTTTTGCGAGTGCTCCGAGACCCGGGATGCGCACGATGACTCGATAAAACGGATCGAAAAGAAGCAGAACGTATCATCGCAGCGCTCAGGTGCTCAAATGCTCAAATGAGTGGTGGCGAAAAAGTGACGTCATTTCTCTTAAAAAAGAACCAGAATAGAATTCTCTATAACTATACGTAGTGCTGCTAGGTAATGCTGAGACTTCTTAAAATCACTTTTTATTCTCGCTCCGACGATTGGTCTGTCTTGTGACCCTTCTCTGCCAAAACCAAGCTCTAAATTTGAAATACAAACCCGGTTTCCTCCTCTTGTGATTGTCTTTTCTCAAATAGTTTTCGAGGACGCTCGGAAATGGGATGTCCTCTCCCAAACCGCGGAAGACGCCGAATACACCGCTGTATCCATGCGTGTTTCCACACGACCTATCCGCCACGAACGACGTGTACTTTTTCAACAATCCTTCCTCGTTAAAGGTGAGAGAACTGATCGCCGGTGGTAACTCTAAATGCTTATGCGTCGGCTTTATTTTGTTCATCAACATCTTCGTGTGCGTACCTTGCCAGCGGGTTTGAAACCACACCCGATTCAAATCTATCGGATCAACTCGAAACCCGCCCGCTCGAATTTGGTAGTCTGGGAAGGCCTCGTTTAATTTTAATACCTTTAAATAGTCTAAAAAAGAATTCTTATCCATCGGGCCGATGATGGAACCCCAGTATTCAAAATCCGAAGAGAGTATCGAGCGGCACTTCAAGTGAGGCTCGGGTGCTAATATACAGTCGTTTAGAATTCGTTTGGTCAACGCGACTAAATCATCCGGTTTGATCGGGAACGTAGATTCTCTCAGCAACTTTTCCTCGTCCAGTTCGTCTAGCGATCCGTGGCCATCGTAATAAGTCACTTTGTTTCCTTGCTCAACGGTATTCTTGCGCTCAGTCTCTCGCGATGGTTGTGTTTCGTCCATCAGACAAAGTCGTTGGGGAAAAAATAAACGCGTTCAACTCTTCTCTCTCTCTCTCTCTCTGTGTCTCTCTCTTTGCGATGATATTTTCTCTCAACAACAAGACGAAACGACCTCGCAATCCTCGCAAGTTCACCACCAGGAGACCAAAAACGAACGCTCTGGTGACCGAGACGGCGACGTCGTGAAAGACGAAGAGAATTTTTTGTCGAAAAATGGTAAAAATTGAATGTTTTTCTTCTTTCTCTCTACGAGAGATAGCAGGGGTGCCTTACTCACACAAAAAATCTATTATTTATCTAAGCGTTGGTCGTGGTGTGAGTCGCGCTACCACCCGTAACGCTCCTCTCTCCCTCTTTTCGTCGTATTTTCAACCGCGCCACGGCAGCCTGTATCCTCTGCCCTCTTCGCTTCATCTCCGCTTTGTTTAATCGACCTTTGGTTTGTTTCGAGAACCAACCAAAATAACCCCTTAAAACAAAATAAAACACCATGCTTGAGCAGCTGAAAGCGACGAAAATGGCAGGAAAGACGTCATTACGAAACATGACTCCGATGTTCTGTAAGTGGTCGGCGTTGACGGAAAGCATTTTAATCGCGGAGGTGTCTTGGGCATAACTCGCAAACGCTCGCGAACAGAATTGCGCCACCGCCATAGAACAGAGCATGATTAAGCCGGTGTTGAAGAGTAAACCAGTCATCGTCGTCGCGCCGAGTTTCATTCTGTACGCGTTGAAAACGAATAAGAATTTTAAACCGAGCTTTTCGTTGCCTTTAACCACGCAGGAGATTAAATAGAAGCAATATATAGCAAACGTCGCCGTGCCGAACAAGTTGAATACGCTATCGAGCGCCTCAAACATCGAGTTCAAGAACGGGTGCACCGGGTCTTTGGCTAGAATGTATAATCCGACGTGCAATATCCACGTTACGGAGAGGATAAAAGCTAAAATTCCGTAAAATAAGGACCACCAATACCCCCAGATGGTGAACGTCCACAATGTCGCTCTGTTTTCGCCTCGCGGATAGAGCTTTTGCAGCTCTCTCTCCTCGTCTTCGATATCTTCCAACTCCATGCTTAAATTCTTCAATTCGTTTCGAATCTTGCGACTTCGACCGCTACTCCTCTCTTCGTTTCGTACTGCTTTAATCTTTTCGTGTATTTCTAACGTCTTTATTGCGATTTGTTGCGCACTTCGATCGTATTCAGATTTGCCGATGGTTTTCTTCGGTCTTTGGATGAATCGAGTCACGGAATCGATTGGGTTTGCAGCCATGCCGATTCCCGCGTACGGAGCGAATAAAAACCAACCGACGAAAGACGTCAACGCAGCTACATAGGCAGGAAACGAAACGTCTAACGTCCACGATTTCGTGATAGCTTCTGAACTTCCTGCGTTGCACGCTTCGCCAATAAATGCTGATGCCGTCGGGTTCGAAAAGTTCGTAGAGCTCCTCGTATCTGGATTTGCACGAATACAGTTGTTCATGCCCATACCCTCCTCCAAGTTTTTGAGCAACATCATCCCACTCGTTACGGAGGTGATTGAAAAATCCGCGTATCCCGTGTAATACCAACACAAATACAACACCAACGAAACGAATATGGCAGACATGACGACCCAAAATGAACTGTTGTACAACTTTTGCGAAATTGTGGCATCAAAATCGGACTCGTACCAAAATGTGGTAAATGGAATCAATATTGCCACGTACACTAACGTGATAATATATATTGAATACCAAATCTCATCCATCGGCAACGTCGTTTTGCACGCAGACAAAGATACGCTCGCGTCGCACGCCGCCCTATTCGCAACATCTAACGGGAGCAATAATATCGCCCCCGAGGCTATCGTTAATCCACTGACGACGATTATTTTCGGAAACCACGCTTGATTTCGATCTTCGGGATGTTGAAAATTGATCAGAACGTATAAGTTTGCGATGGCGACTAAAATCGCCACGACAATAACGACTACGATGAGGAACCTGTTGCGTGCGCACCACGTGCGCGTGTGCGTGCATCATAATAACAACGGTAAGCATAGCGTTCTCGTTCCTTTTGAAACCGGCCGGCGAGTGAAGACAAAGAGAACGAAGCCATCGCGATCAGAGGAAGACACAAAACGAGCGCGTGGTCGTTTTTCAAATTCTCGCGCGCACAGAGCAAAGTCGCACGTTGCCGTTTGTAAAAAAATGCGATTTGGAGCGCGAAGAAAAAGACACGATCATCGAACACAACGACGCACCAGTTCATGGTCTCGCGTCGTTTCTCTCTCTTTCTCTTTCTCTTTCTCTTTCTTTCTCTCTCTTTTTCTTTGCGCGTTGGTGTTCGATGCGTTTGCGTCCGTCCAAACGCGCGCGCGCGCGTGTTTTTTTTACTCACGAGAAAAGGTGGAAAGATTTGAGAGCTCTTTTGTTTCCTCTTTTTTTTTTGAAGAAGAGAGTCAACCAAACCACTCCCGACTACACGTAATAACTAAAACGAGGAAACCCTCAAAAACCAAAAAAAAATAATAATAACGACAAACCCACCACCTAAAATATCTACATTTCCAATTGCATCATCATCAACAACAACAACATCATAATCATCATCATCGCCAGAAACGCGCCCCGCGGGTGAGAATGCAGAGCGCGCGGAAGTCGTCCCCTTTTTGTTTCGCGCTCTTTTTTGGACGAAGAGATTGAAAGAGAGAGAGAGAGAGAGTGAAAAAGAAAATTGAAAATTGAGAATTGAGAATTGACAAAACACTGGGGAAAGATGACTAAAGGTTACGGTGACCACCACCACCACCACCACCATTCGCGAAAATCGGAAGACACGCACGACGTTTCTCATCCTTCTCGCGAACCGTCTCCTGTGTCAGCACAAATGCAATCTGTTGGAGTGAGTGAAGGCGTTGATAATCTCTCTAGAGTCAGCGGGTCGTTCATGAGGTCAGCTTCAACGAAAAACCCGTTATTGATAGGAGACGAACAGCGAGGAAAACATAACAACAATAACAACAAAGATAATAAAGACGACCGGGAGGATGAACCGTCGGCATTTTACCAGAGAGGAAACAATCTCGCGAATGAGGTAGAACGGAAACAACAGGTGAACAACAACCCGTGGAAAGCGTTCGGCTCACCCCTGATGAGACAAAAACACAAACAAAAAAGCGTCCGAGAGCAAACAAATGAACAGAAGCGACTATCGAAAATTGCGTCGGCTATTCATCGCGTTAGGAAGGTCAGAGAAGCAGCTAGTGCGGCGAAAGGGACTCGTCCAAAGAGAGGATTTGCGGAAGGATTTCGACAAGTCGTCCATTTGCAAACGCTCGGGGAGGACTTTATTACGAGTTTCAACGTGAAGTTTCGACGCGTGTTTGAAATTTTGAGATGCGTGGACCCGGACGAAGATAACGACACTTTGAGCGGGTACTCATTGCGGCATCCGAAATCGCCTCTGTATATTCTCTGGAAACGAATGATTAATTGTTTAGTGATGATGGTGTGCTTCGTCTTACCGGCGTTGATTGCGTTTAATTATTCGGACATGCCGGCGTTACGATACGAAGAAGATATGAGAGTGGTAAAGAATTTGGATTTACAGAAGAAAGAGCAATTGGAAACGAGTTTTGACAGGTTTCTCTTGTTTGTGGATATATGTTTTTGTTTAGATGTTGTTGGGAACTTTTTCGCGCCGTTTTTCGAGGAGGTGGAGTTGGAATCGATATTAGTGGATGACCCGTGGGTGATTTCGTATACGTATTTGACCGGATGGTTTCTCGTAGATTTTTTGGGATCGTTTCCGTTTGACACGGCGCTCTCTCCATTAGTAGACGCGGATGGCGTGAGATTCTTGGAGTTGCTCGGATTGTTTCGACTATTGAGATTGTACCACGTGTACACGGCGTGGGGGTTTGTAGAGAGAAATCCTCACGTATCTGTCACGAAGATTTCCTTCTTTAAATATTCGACCATTCTTCTTTTAGCTGGGCACTGGTCCGGGTGCTTGCTCTGGTATTTAGCGAAAGCGGAGGAGTTTGATGAGACGACGTGGGTATATGCAGTCGATCCGGAGTTACGAATGCAAAGCGTTTTTAAACAGTACAATACTGCCTTGTATTGGGCTCTGGTCACGTTGACGACAGTTGGTTACGGTGATATATCGCCACGAAATCCCACAGAAAGATCGTTTACTATGGTTATAATGTTAGTAAACATGTGCATATCCGCGTATGTCATCGGTACTATGACAACCCTGATTACAAAAGGCGATCAAAAGCTTGCTCGGTTTAGAGACAACATGAGCAATCTCATTCGGTTCATGCGAAGGCACGAAGTTCCGTTGCACATTCAACAACACGCCATGGCGCACGTTCATTTAAGTTTTCGAAAGGCGAAAGAGGACGACTTGGACGCTTTGCAACACTGTCCAGAACATTTAATCTCACACGTTCGTTCAGCGATGTATTTAGACCGATTGAAAGATTCGAGACTGCTCGTGGGGTGCTCTCGCGACTTCATGCTCGGATTGATGAAACTCTGCGAATGGGAGTATTTTACTCCTGCGTCTTTGATTATGACGAGGAAATACAAATCGACGCGAATATTTTGTATCGTTGAAGGTGAAGCGATTGTTTTGAGCGACCGATTTACGGTGATGAAACATGTTAAAGAAGGCGAATGGATCGGCATTGAATCGTTTCTGATTAATAAAGAAGCGCATTGGAGCATCTCAAGCGCGAGCTTAATCAAATGCATTGCCATCGATTGTACGAATTTACAAACGTTATTGAGCGAAAACTTGACGGATTGGTCGACGGTGTTATACAATATGAACAACATCATTTCTGAAATAGTCGAGGAATGTCTCCTACTCGCGGAAGGAGGAAAAGATGAAGAAGGTTACGAATCCGCGGGGAGTCAATCCTCTTCCGAAGACAGCCGGTCGTCAAATGCTGAAAGTCATTTATCACTGCGCGGTAGAATCGGTCATTACGAACAGACGACGTATGCGAGAATAGTGCGATCGATAAAAGCGAGCTTGTCTATCGCAACGAGCAAGCTCATTTCTGAAATCAACACGAAACTATTCTCAGCAGCGAGGGACGGAGACATCCGATCGATTAAAATTATGATTGCAACGAAAGAGTTTGATGTCAACTTTCAAAACCCATCCGACGGTCGAGCGATTTTGCACGTTGCAGCGTATTATGGGCACAGGAATTTGTGTGAATTCCTTCTCAAAGCTGGGGCAAACCACGCGCTTTTAGATAATCTTGGTTTCTCAGCACAAGGGCTCGCGGTGATTTCCGGCCACGTGGATACGCTCAAATTGTTCGCGAGAACGGGTTCATTGCTTGCAATTGGTCAACCATTAGGAGCAAAGTTGTGTGAATTGGTGCAAAATATTAATTATAGTGTTCTGCAGAACTTTTTAAGTGCTGGAGCGAGTCCAGACGAACGAAATACGAGCAACGATACGCCACTTCATGTCGCGTGTCGTATGGGTAATTCAGAAGCCGTCCAATTACTCTTGAGGTTTGGTGCAAACGTGGCACTCAAAAATAGGCTTGGTAGAACCGCTTTAAATGAAGCGACAGAAAATAATCACCACGATATAGTAAAGAAGATCGAAGATGCGCAAATAACGCGGTCCGGTTTAAACAAAAGTGGATTTGGAGAAAGTCTGGGTAGAACTATGTATGAACGCGAGGAGGAATCGCGCGTGCGTTCTCAGATTGTCATCGCCAAATGGTGGAGAGGATATACTGAACGGATTGTTCATCTCAATCGTTTGCATCGCACCTCTAAAACAACTTCGAGTGGGTACGATTAGAAAAAAATCCTGTGCAAGAGACTGAAGATTCTGCCTTAAATAAAAAACAATAATAGTAAAACACCCACAAATCTAAATGAAATCAACTAAACAGCCATTAATAACGCACTCCCAGCAATCCCCATCCCTATGAACCATGCTACTCCGAAGCCCACGTGTAAGCTCAACAATTTGTTGTTTGCGCTTGGAACACATGCCAATTTTAAATCGTTTGTGAGCGTAAAAATTCTCTGCGAAATGCCCACGTAAATTGTCGTGCACAGCATGAAGTTCAACACGGGATATTCTTCCGGCAACAATCCTAGCAACATTCCAGGTTGTCCGTTCGGTACCGACGAAGATAACCAAATATGAAACTGAGAAATGTACGTTTCTAAGGTGATTTTTCCACATTCACAAAAAATGTGAATAAAATAACTTCGCATCGTCAAGCTAAAGTTTCTAAAAATGATGAATATCGTAATCGGTATCCACGACGTATACGGATGCACGACGTTGTATTCCAACTTTGGTAAAATATAATACGTTCTGTACCACCAGTATCCTACTATTGTGTTCGTGCTTAAAATTAACGCTTGAATGACTGTCTTCTCCTTCGTTGGTTTCTCGTCCACCCATCTCACAAACGCTTCGTACTTTGGATGTAAAAATGCACACACCATGCCATAAATCCAGACGTATCTGTCTAAACCAGAGCGGAAGAACCATTCGTGCATTGGGTTGGCGTCAGGTTTCTTCGGATCGGTGTAGGATAAAAGCCACTCGAACGGTTTAAACAGGACGGTAAATACGCCCGGCACTTCCCAAATGACATACACCAAGACGATCAAAATAAGTATTTTAGCCGTTACTATATTCGTCGACGTGTTGTGTTCCTTAAAAATCAACAGCGAAAAGTACACGAAGAGCGTAAACAGCGTGTGCATGGGGCAAATGTAATATAAAACGTAATCGTTTCTCAGCGCAATGCACACGAACAAAACGAAGAAGTTCAAACGCCACATCATTTGCGAAAATCTCCCTACCGAAAAATCTTTGCGAACGTGATAGTAGGAGAAATTCCCAAACCCAGTCATCCAGACGTACGCCGCGATAAAAATACGAATCGCATTGTAAATCTCCGAGGCTTTGAAGTAATGATAGAGCAAAAACAAAACTTGCATCCAACCTTTCCATTCTTCGGTTTGCTCTCTATTCAATGGCGCATTCGTCTTGCTTTGTCGCAACGTCTGATAACACCCATACGTTGCCAACGTAATAAAGATGGCAATGAAAAAGTCTCTCGAATAAGACTTTGTCCTCTCGGGAAACGTACTGGTTCGATCGCATACGTAAAACACGAACAAAATAAAAAACAGCTCCGCCCAAGAGCGCAAAACTAATCTTGCTCTTTCGATGGCATCCGCATCGCCTTGGAGTATCCTCATGGCACTGATGTGGGTAAACTTTACGTTGCTGTTGTCCATAGCCGCAGAAGAAGCAGTAGCACCAGTATCGCTCATGTTCCCACTCTGCGAATTGTTTCTCCCAAAACTGTCCGTGAAATTCGCAAACGAGCGTTTCTTATCTTCATCGTTCATACCTTGCATGGAAGAACTCAACGATACGTCTGGCGCGCTTTTATTTCCTCCTTCCAATAAAACATCAAATCTCTTCGTTCCAGCCATTCGCATTTCGATCGAATCTTCGGCTAATCCTTTGTTATAACTATTGTTATGCATTCGTTTGATTCGCATGTAGTGTAAAAATTCTGCGTACACGTATAAAGCGATGATAAACACTCCGGAGAGAAATAAACCGAGTTGAAATCGTCCATATTCGACGGATGAGGAAGTCACCACATCTTCACCAAAATCGTTCATAGAGGAGAAGTCCAAAAGCGTTCTTCGCTTCGCGACGTCGTGCCAAGTCATGCGCCCTCCCTCGGATGACGGATCCATCTTTCTCTCCGTGCTTTTTGTCGTTCAAAGAGAAAGAAAGAAGCGAAGAATTTTCTTCTTTACGTAGTTAGGGGGTGTAAAATGTATGGGAATTTTTGACTCTTCTTATCTTTGCCATTGGCTTCTGGACATACTCAGTACGAGTACGGCATATTCCATACCTACCTTATTTCTTTCTCTTGTGCATTTTTTCTATAACAAACGGCAATCTAAAAAAATCTACTCATGCACGCGACAAATGATCAATCGAACGGGATTTGATTGCCATCGCGAATAGCTCTCAGTCCTTCTTTAAACGAAGGGAAAAGTAAAGACGGTAAAGACGACGATGAAGATGATAATACTTCGCGCTTGAGCTTCCCGTTCTTGACTCGCTTTTCACTTCTGTCCGGGTGGGTATCTTTACTATTCAATTTATTATTCCCAATGTTGTCTTCGTTTTCGTAACCTAGAAGGTTTGCGGCGAAGTGAACGGCTTCGTCTCGAGAGGAAGGATAATCGTCAACAACGTTGTATATGACAACCCGACGATTACTGTTCGTGGTATCTTCTTCTTCTCTTTCTTCCACTTCTTTTTCAATGCAACGAATGACTGAGTTAGCGATATCCGCCACGTGAATCCGAGACGTGAATATTTTCTTCCTCCGGGATAATTGCGTTGGTGTTAATAAATTTTTGATGTTGTTATTATCGCTGTCCCTGTTACTGATGCTATTCCTGCCCTCACTCTGTACGTTTTCTTCCTTCCCACTAGTCTTCTCTTGGAATTGTCGCTCTCTTTTGCGTTTCGCAGCGATATCGATAGCGCTCCGTCCGGGACCATATATTCCACCCAACCGAAATATCCGCAACGATGATCTAGTACTCTTTTTGTTGTCGTCACTTAAAACCCATTCTGTCCACGCCTTTTCGGCGTTTAATCTTCGTTGACCGACTATGGAATCTGGATTTGGTTCCGTCGTTTCGTCCACCCACTCGCCTCGATGGCCTCCGTACACTCCCGTAGAACTCAAATAGATAAACATCTGGCGTTTCTCGACACCATCCAACACTTCTTTGACTCTTTTTGTCGATAATATCGGGTCTAAATCTAAATCTCCATTCGGTGGCGTCGAGATTAAAACGACGTCCGCTATCTTTAACCAACTTTCACATTTTTCGTCTAACGGTTCCCCGTCGTCCGATTTCCAAGTGTACACTTCTTTACACCACGTGCCATTCGAACGAAGATTTAACACCTCTGTTTTCTCGTCCGATCGAGTCGTTCCTACGATAGTCCACTCTTCTTTTTTCAGTCTTGCGAGTTGGTTGGCGATGCCTATCGCGCAATAGCCAAAACCAAACGCAAAGAACACTTTTTTGTCTTCTTTTTGTCTTCCTTTTTCGGATGATGGCGTCGATGCATTTTTTGCATCGCGTGCACTCGAACACGCTCTTCTTCTCGAGGTTTTGGAAATACGACGGAGACGACGACGAAGCAAAGGAGAGGAAGAGGAAGAGAAGGACAAGGCGCGCATCGCGTGTGAGGATCGTTCGTTGAGGCGCGGTTTTTAAATATGAAGACGTTGTATTGTTTGTTATTTCACACACAAAAAAGTTCGTTTAAAAAAAAATTGTTGTTGTTACTCCGATGTAATGTATAGGTATGGTAGTAAGCTCTCTCTTCTCTTCTCTTTTCTCTCTCTGTCTCTCTGTTCTTTCTTGATTTCAACATTCCTCCCCCTCACTTTTTTCCTTCACTTTACTCAAAGTCACTGTCGAAATCGTCGTCCTCTTCGTCATCGTCAAAGTCACTCTCTTCTTCCTCGCTTGAATCGTCAACTTTGTATGATTTGCGTTGGACGTTTCTCCCCGTGCGCGCCGGTTTTGGCGCGACTTCCGCGACTTCTTCGATATCATCGTCACCAAACGAAACGTCGGAGTCTGAATCCGCGGCTTTCTTTTTCTTTGCCGGAGCGGGTTTCTTAGCAACGGCTGATTTCTTCGGCGCGGCGGCTTTCTTCGGCGCGGCGGCTTTCTTCGTTGCAGCTGGCTTTTCTGCCGCCACCGGTTTCTCGTTGGCAACTTCGTCAACCATCTTGGAAACCGCATCAAAATTAAACGAGTCTTGACGCTTGGCTTGCACTGCACCGGAGGACGACTTTTGTAACAATCTCTCGGCCAAAGATAACTGAGGAACATCATCATCGTCGGAGTCCACAGCAGGAGCAGCCACCGGCGCAGGTGCGGCAACAGGAGCTGCTTTCGGTGCGGTGGCAACTGGAGCCGATTTTGGCGCCGCTGCGGCTTTCGGTTTCGCAGGTGCTCGTTTCTTCGGCTTGGAAATTTCAAAATCGTCGTCCGAGAAGTCGTCATCAAACTCAGACTCCGAAGCGTCCGAGTCGAAGTCCATGGCTTTCTTCTTAATCGCTTTCTTCTTCTTTGCGAGCGCTTTTTGTCCAGCCTTGGTGTTGTTTCTCGCCGCCGCGCGCACTTGCTTTTGCATTTCTTCCTCAGCCGCGGCGTCATCTTCTTCGAGTTGATCCAAATTCTCGTCCAACGCGTCCAAATCCTTAAACCACAAGTCCTTCTCCGACGTGTCTCTCAAAGAAGCGACTTCCGCTTCCTTTTCTTCCTTTTCAGCGACTAATTCTTCAACCTTCTCCAAAGTCAAGTTCCATAAAGGCATGGAGAGTAAGTAATCGTAGGACGCGTTGGCATCGTCGGATTCCTCCGCCGCGATGTCGTTCTCGTCCGTTTGGACGATAGCCGCAGCCGCAGCCGCAGACGTCTTCGTCTTTGGCAACTTGTCGTACATCATCATCTCAAGCTCTTCAACCAACTCAGCTTTCTTCTTTTTGTTGACCACCAAAGAGCCTTCGACAACCGCCAAGATGAAACGCGTCTTGTTTGCCAAACGCTTAAGTTCAGACTCGGCAACTTTGATAAGCATTTGACGTCTCTCTTCGTACGCCTTCAATCGCAAAGGCACGAACGCTTTCATGATGTCCTCCGCAGAATCGTACTTGGTGATGATCGAGTGCTCGTTGAACGCGTGCATGTTGGAGCACGAAATTTTCGACGCCAACTTGAACTTCTTCACGATGCCTTCCTCTTCAGCCTTGGCCAAGTTCGCCGGAGGCATGGTTATGACAAAGTGCACGGAAGTGTCCGTGTGATACTCCTTGTAATCAGTAATGAATGGAGCTTTCTTGTCCTTTGGCGCGATGAGTTCTTCCAAGAACTCCTTGTAGTCTTGCGTCCACGTGCGCAACGGCAACTCGGTGATTTCCAACGTGCATTCGTCTCGGATATGATACAAACCAGTGGCGATGAATCTTCTCTCGCCCTTGAATATTTCTTCGGTAATTTCACCTTTAAAGTGCCTGTACCATGGCATCATTTGCTTTGGCTCTTCATCGTTCAAAATCGCGCGAACGTTATTGATAACATCTCTCGCATTGTAGTTTGGAATCGAAGTGGACCATCCCGTCCCGATACCTTCGGCGCCGTTAATCAAAACAGTTGGAATAACCGGCATGTAATACGCCGGTTCAATCTTCTGACCATCTTCATCGTTGTATTTCAACAAAGCGTCGTCGCATTCAGGGAATACAACTCTGGTCAACTGCGCCAAACGCGTAAAAATGTAACGCGGCGACGCATGGTCCTTCCCGCCTTGCAAACGCGTACCAAATTGACCGCTCGGGACTAACAAGTTTATGTTGTTCGTCCCAACGAAGTCTTGCGCGAGATTGACAATTGTGGACGCGAGAGACGCTTCACCGTGGTGATAGGCTGAATGTTCCGAGACGTAACCGCTCAATTGCGCAACTTTGATGTCTGACTTTAACTTTCTCTTGAAGCACGAAAACATAACTTTTCGTTGCGAAGGTTTGAAGCCATCGATGGCGGATGGAATCGAACGCATTAAATCTGCCAAGGAGAAAAGGATCAATTCTTTATTGATGAATTCATCGAATCTAACAGTGTCGCCGCTTTGGTCCAAGAAAGTCCCTTCTTCGTACTCGGACAACCACTTTTTACGGTCTTCAACTCTCTTCTTGGAGAAGGACATATCGATTAAATCCCCGTCGCCGTCGGATTCCCAGCAAAACGTCTTGCGGTGCAACTCAATCGTAGCGAAATATTCCTTCGCTTCTTTTGCCGTGGACGTACCGAGACCTTTGTAATACTTGATGGCCCAGCCTTTACCCTCGTTGTTGACGAGCTTCCAGTTTTCGTATTCCGGCAACGTGTAAAATACGCGCGTTTGTTGGCCCTTCGTCGCCTTAATGATGGGCGTGATAAACTCCAACAAAAAACCAGGAATTTTCAACAAAGATGGGAAGTGCGCGTGGAGAAAGTTGATCAACAAACCTTTGATGTGCGAACCATCGTGATCCTGATCCGTCATGATCATCAACTTCCCATATCTCAACGTCTTGATGGATTCTTCATTGTACGATTTCCCATGTTGCAACCCCAAAATCTGTTTGATGTTGGTGATTTCCGTATTGTTCTTCACTTGATCAAACGAAGCGTCGCGAACGTTCAACAACTTCCCTCGCAACGGAAACACCCCATAGTTGTCTCTGCCAACGATGGACAAACCGGAAACGGCCAATGCTTTCGCGGAATCCCCCTCGGTTAAAATCAAAGTGCAGTTTTTGGAGTTACGTCCACCGGCGTTATTCGCGTCGTCCAACTTTGGAATGCCAGTCAATCGTAATCGTTTGGTACCATCCGTCTTCTTTAAATCTTTGGATTGTTTGAACTGGGCCCAGGACATGATGTTCTCAACCAACGGCGTGTTCATCAACTGCTTGATAAGTTTATCGGAGACGGTAAACTTGGAGCCAAAATTCGAAGCTCTCGTAATGAGCGTCTCTTTCGTTTGCGAATCAAACGCCGGGTTCTCGATTTGCGAGTTCACGAACACCCACAAATGGTTCTTCACTTGAAACGCCTTCAAATTCTTGCACGACTTTTCCTTCTTTTGTATCTTCTTCAACAACTCACCCGCGATACCGTCGGCGATGTTGGCGACGTGCGTTCCCCCCTTCATGGTGCAAATACCATTCACGAACGAGCATTGTTGGAACTGTTGCGTATTCGATACCGTCACGCAGACTTGCCAACGATCACCTTGCGCTTCATAAACCTTCGGCGCATTTTCTACGTCTTGCAAATACAAATCGACGTAATCCGAAAAGCTCTTGACTTTAATCTGCTCGCCGTTCAAAAAGATTTTTGTGTTCTTCCCAATGATACCCGCAGAATCATACACTCTCTTCGACATCAAAGCGATTGAATCGTCTTCCAATTCAGTCATACCAAACTTCTCAAAGTCTGGTTTAAACGTAATTCGAGTCCAGTTGTCGGATTTTTTACACTTGGTAATTATCGGTTCCCCTTTCTCGCTCATGTTGTTCTTGAACACTTGTTTGTACTGTCGCTCGCGACTCCCATCACACGTTTCTACGATAAACTCTTGGGAGAAAATGTTCGCCAACTTCGCACCATAACCGTTACGACCACCGGTTACTTTTTTCTCGTTATCGTTGTAGTTGGATGACGTCAAAAGATGTCCAAAAATGAGCTCCGGGACGTACACGCCTTCCTCTTTGTGCATCTCGACCGGAATCCCTTTTCCACCGTTCATGACTGAAATCGTCCCTTTCACTTTGTCTATATCGACTCGTAACTCTTTCATCGTCGGATCTCTGACTTTGTTATCCGTCGCGTTGACCAAAATCTCGTCGAAGATTTTATACAAACCTGGAGTAAACGCGACGGTTTTCTGCACCAACTTGTTTGAAGCAGCGTCGTAAACCCATGCCATCTCTTCCGCTTTTTCGCACGACCCGACGTACGTGTCTGGTCTCAACAATATGTGTTCCAATTGCGTTTTCTTCTGGTAAATGTCCTCGATGGCGACTTTTTTATTACCAGCTGCGTTGCCGTCTGCTAACGGCGCTTTTTTGGCCGCTCCACCAGCCGCTTTCTTCCCCTATTTGGAATGTGGAGAGAAAAATTCAGCGTTGTCAGTTTCTATAAACACGTATCGCAACACGCCGCATCCATCGACGGCGAATACAAGATCAGAAAACGAGAAAACGCGCAAATAAGAAGAGAGGAAGGATGAATGATGCGCATCTCTCGACGCCTCTCGCGCGCGATACGAAAAGAACCGCGCGAATTTAACTACACATCTTTCTCTTCTGGGAGGGGGAAGAAAAAACAAAACGAGATTTCCCCCGACATTAATACATCTCCGCGCGCGCAACGCGAGGAAAAGAGCACAACGCGCAGTTTCTCGTACCTTTGCCACCGCCACGTGTGGGCTGTTCTCGTTCTCGGAATACTCCGAGTAGCAGTCCATCGAAGTATCCGCCATTTTTATTGTCTCTCTCTCTCTCTCTCTCTTTGCGTCAAAAGTGTCGTTTTCTCGTCCAAAATAGACGGGTCCCAAATTTTAAAAAAAATGAAAACCCTAAATTAAGTCGTCGATTTGCAGAATACTTTGGACGGGTAAGACGCGCACCAACTTTAGAGAGAGAGAGAGAGAGAGGAAAAACAATGACGAGTACTAAAGTGGGTTTTATTGGATCTGGAATGATGGCAGAAGCCTTAGGAGGAGGACTCGCCGCCGCTGGGATCGTCCCGTGGAAGAACATCTACTGCACGGACCCGTGGCAACCTCGTTTGGACTTGTTCACCTCGTTCGGCGCGACGGCATGCAAAGATAACTGCGAACTGGTGAAAAACTCGGATGTGATTTTTATCGCGGTGAAGCCGTACACAGCCACCGCGGTGTTGAAAGAAGTGACGAAAGAGTTAACTAAAGATAAAATCGTGATTTCCATCTGCGCCGGAGTAACCTTGGACACATTAGAAGGCGCGATACGCGGGGTAGACGTCCCAGTGGTGAGAGTGATGCCGAATACGCCGTGTTTAGTCGGCGCGTGCGCGGCGGCGATGGCGAGAGGGAAGTTCGTGACTGACGAACAATCGGATTTGGCGTTGAAGTTGATGCAATCGGTTGGAGTGTGCGTTGTGGTGCAAGAGAAGTTGTTAGACGCGGTAACCGGAGTGAGCGGGTCGGGACCAGCGTATATCTACCAAGTCATCGAAGCGATGAGCGACGGCGGCGTGTTGTGCGGATTGCCAAGAGATGTTTCCACGAAATTAGCCGCGCAAACCGTTATGGGTGCAGCAAAGATGGTTTTGGAGAAAGGAACACATCCAGGTCAATTGAAGGATAACGTGACGTCGCCGGGTGGGACGACGATTGCGGCCGTGCACGAATTGGAAAAAGGGGGGGTGCGAAACTCATTCATCAACGCCGTGAAAGCCGCCGCGGAGAGGAGCAAGGAATTGAGTAAAGAATAGCATATCTAGAGAACAGATGAGAGAGAAGTAAAGCAGAGAGAGAGAGAGAGTTTCAATTAACAATGTTCATCTACTAGGCGCTCAATATTATCACATTTTCCTTCTAAAATCTGTATTTCTGTTATAACTACCAGTTAATGATGCTCTCTCTCAATCACACGTTATTGTAAAGTTTTAAAACTTCGGCTCCTTAAATACTTTTACTATAGCTTTCGCCCAACTCGCGTTATCGCGTGATTTGATTTTTGCAAACTCACCTTGGACTTTTCTACCCACCACGCCTGCTAAATTTTCACAGAAAGAACACGTCTGAGCGTTGGATTTGGTAACGAGTGCAGTGACCGCTTTCTCTTTCGCGGATGCAACGCTTGACTCGTCCACTAAATCAAAGGTTGCCTCGATAATTTCCTCTTCTTCCTTCTTTTTTGAGTTTGGAGGCGCTTCTTTCTCTCTTTCTTCTTCTTGTTCCATTTCCACGTCTTCCTCGGCAATCGCCGTGAGCGGTGACGGAGATCTCTGCCGTTTCTGGCCCGTCAACTTTTGACCATCCTCGGCGTTTTCTACTTCACCCAAACGACGCTTTGCAATCGCCATGCATCGTTCAATCACTCGGTTATCCAACTGTTGGCACATTTCCGTGATGGTATCTTCCAACGCGTACGCTCGACTGACAAACTGGCGCCCTTTGGAATCTTCACAATCCTCTCCCCAATACTGCACGGCTGCTATGACAATCAAGTGAACGTCTTTGAGAAACGAGTCAATTGTTAAATATGCGTTCGAATCGATTCTCCAAAGTAACGTGGATAAATCCATCGGAGACTGCACAGTCTTGGAGTACCCATCGAGTTCGGCGTCGGTAATGGGTGCTGCTAACTTGGACCACTGTTTTTTGAAGAGTAAACGCGTCACAATGTCCCGCAAGAACATGCGTTGCTTTCTTAACATCTGCTCTTCAGCTTGAATGATTTCTGGATTCACTTCCACGGACTCATCTTTCTTCGCGGCATTAGCGATATTCGCGCCAGCGTCGATATCTTTCGCCTTTTCTAAAACTTCTAGTTTTTCTTCCTCTGCGGCATCGACATTCTTCAATCCAATTTTCGCGGAATCCATGGTTTTGCCGTTATTCTTCTTCATTTGCTCGTCTCGCTTTTGCGCCGTTCTCAATGCCGCCGAAACGATAGCTTCGAAGTATTCCTTTCTTTCTGCATCTTTTGGTTTCGTCAACACGTACGAGCGCTGCTCACCACCAAAGGATTCAGCCAACTCTTCGTCCAACTCGTTTCTCTCACAATCCGCAGTAGCTAAGAGCATGACGGGCAAATTCGGAGGGATGTCATCTAATAAGGTCAGTAAAGTCGCGCGTAACGTCGCGTTGGCACTTTCCCACCATAATCGAATGTGTGGGAGATACAGAATCGAAGGCGCCGCTCTTCGCGCCTCGGTCACCGCGGCGACTAAAGCTTCTTCTGGTAATCTACCGCCATCCGATAAGAGCGCGGGTAAGGAAATTGCATGCACTGCAAACTGTTCGAGCGCATGCAATAGCGCTGGAGCAATGTGGGCTTGACCAGAACCAGACTCACCACAAACAAGCAGTCGTGGATTTTGGGAAGGTGGAGAGCGAATAAACTCGGAAGCCGCGATTTTCAACGTATTTTTCCTTGTTTTATCTTCTATCTTGTCGTCGCCGTCGTCGCCATCTTCCTTATTGCCTGCAGTAGCCGCTTCCGCGAGGAGAAGGTTATTGCCTTCTTCGTCTGAGTCGTCGTAGTATGCGATTTCTAACTGGTCCGTCGTTGGTTTCATGATATCGCCACTCGAATTATTCGCGTCTTCTTCGTTTGAAGACGCGTCGCTAGAAATGTACGCCGCTGGTGGATACACGTCTCGAACGATTTCTAAAATTTCCTTTAAGATGTTGCCCAAGAGCGGGCGGATTAACGGAGACAGCGGAGCAGAATACGTCTTTGCACTTCGATGAGCGGCAGGAACAATTTGTTTCAACGCAGTTTCAAAATCTACTCGTCCTGGAACGACTTGCGAGGGATCGAGATTCAATCGATCGTCCGTGGCATAGATTTGTGGGTATCGTCTTCGTAAAGCTGCAATAGCAGACTCCGTGCAGAGCGCTTTCAAATCTGCACCGCAATAGCCCACGCATTTTTGTGCCAAGTGATTGATTAACGTCGTCGATGGAGGCTTTTTCCAACCTCGCGTATGAATTTTCAAAATCTCTGCTCGCGCTGATAAGCCCGGTAACGGGAACGCGAGCTCCCTGTCAAACCTCCCCGGTCTTCTGAGTGCACCGTCGATGGAGTCTACTCTATTTGTTGCTCCTAAAACAACAACGCGACCGCGATTATCCAAACCATCCATGAGTGATAAAAGCGTCGCGACCAGAGAATTGTGAATCTGGTCGGATTTAGAACTTCTCACTGGAGCTAGACCGTCGATTTCGTCGAAGAAAATAATCGACGGTTGGCGTTTGGATGCTTCCTCAAACAACAATCGTAACTGTCTTTCGGATTCACCGACCCATTTTGAAAGCACATCGGCGCCTTTCCTCATGAAGAACGAAACTTCACTCCCGGCGCGAGAACACGAAGCGGCTAAAGCTCTCGCGATTAACGTTTTCCCTGTCCCTGGAGCACCATATAAGAGCACCCCGCGAGGAGGCGTCATTTTGAAACGTTCAAAGATTTCCGGATATAGCAACGGGAGAAACACCATCTCTTTCAAAGCGTCGACGTACTTATCCAAGCCCCCTACGGCATTAAACGTCAGTGAAGGGTCTACAGTCAATGGAGTAATTTCAGCATCCTTTGTTTCGCCAATCTTCTTCGGACCGCCCCCATCGGCGGTATATCCTGGAGCGCCTAACAAAGCATCGAATCGAGAGATGTCGATGTTATTCGTGTTCCCCATTCCTCCTCTTTGAGTAGCGGCAGTTGGGTGCAAAGCATCGAAACCGTCCGCGTCAGAATCGTCGGTATCGTCGAGCCATTTACCCGATTGTCGTCTCCCATTCTTCGGCGCGGACGGTGGCGTTCCTGCGCTAAAGAACGCACCATTTTTCTTCATGTCGTTGCCACCATCAGCCTCCTTTCGCGGACGACCTCTGCCGTCCTTCTTTTTCTTCTTTTCCTCCTCCACGCCATCATCATCGATGAAATCGTCGAAATCATCGTCGTTATCGTCCTCGTTGTAGTTTATCACGTTACCATTCGCCCCGGTACCTTCCCTACGTTGTCGTCGTTTTATCGCTTCTACTCTCCCGGGACTCAAGCGTTGTATTTTTTGACGGTCTCGGGTACTCCTTCGAATATTCGCGAACTCGCCGTCATCTGACTCCAATTCGTCTTCGGATGAAATGAAATCGTCATCATCTTCCTCCTCATCCTCTTCATCGACCATGAACTCGTCGTCGTCGTCGTTATCTTCTTTGTAAGACACTTTTTTCTTTTGTCGACCTCTTCCTTTTTCTTCGTCTAAACCTCCTCCGTCGTCGTCGTCGTCGTTGTCATCTGAATCCTCTCCTAACCAAGCACTTTTCCCTCTGTTTACGTTCCTCGTGCTCCGTTGCGAACGACGCGAACGACGCCCTCGCGTTAATTCTTCTTCGTCCGTGTTAGAATCGTCGTCTTCTTTTCTTTTCTTCGTATTCTTCTTCATCTCTTCTTCGCGCTCTTCGTCTTCTTCTTCTTCTTCTTCTTCTTTCTTCTTCTTTGAAGAGTTTGATCGTCGGCGACTCATTTTATGCGTATATATTCAAGAAGGCAGAGAGAGATAGAGAAAGAGAAAGAAGACGAAGAGAAAGAGAACTGTGCTCTCTCTCTCTCTCTCTTTCTTCGGCTGTGCGCTATAAACACTTCTTGGCACACGCGCGAGCGAGCGAGCCTTTGAAAAAAATGTCGCGAGAGGAAAAGGAGACGGCGCGTTTCAAAATTTTGAAATTACTCCAAACTCTTTCTCTTTTGTGGTATTTTTCTGTGTGACTTGACGACTTTCTTACAAAATGGAAAGCGGAGACGAAAAAATGCACACGCCTTTCTTTTTTATCACAAGTGTTGGTGGTTTTCTTCACACGCAAACCAAAAAAAAAAACAAGGACCCTTAATCTTCCCTCTCCTTATCAGCCGTACAGGGAGTTAACATTTACCGACTGATGGAAAGGGGAGACGAAAAAACGCACGCCTTCTTTTTTATTGGGTTTCGGTAGAAACCAAAAAAAACGAGGACGACGAATCTGCCGAAAAAGAGGACGAATTACAGCCGTAGAGTTAGTTAAATTTTACTGGTTGAAAGTCACAACTCTCTCTCTCCCCCCCCCGACTGTGTTCTTCACATTTTTCGCGCGCGCGCAAAGAACGCTTTTCACTTGCGACGCGAGGTTTACTTGGCCTCAAAACTACGCCCACGTATTGAAACACACATCGAGACATACGAAAGTATGGAGGAAGAGAAGAACGTAAAATCGGCGTGGACCATCGAGGTACGTTTAGACTGTCTCATTTTTGTGTTAGTTTCAGAGACGAGAGCGCAACAACCGTCACCAGAGGCGAATTTTTTTAACGAGATTCGCGCGCGCGCACGGTGCCGCGCGAAGCAAGTTTGCGAAGCGAGTTTAATTTTCGGATGAAGAAAGTATTTTGGCACGAAATTCGCGAGCGTGATCGAGATTTTATTGCGCGAGGAAACCTCTATCGCGCGCGTGAAATTCGAATACGAAACCGTAACTGTTTCAAAATTCTCTCCCTTTCGTGGCCTTATCGTTTTTGTTATCTCTTCGACGAGAGAAGAAGAAGCGAACTTCACGCGACAAAAAAAAATACTAACGAGGGAACACACACTATATATATTTATTCTTCAATCCACAGGAGGACACGTTACTCCGCGAACAAATCCAACGATTAGGAGGACCAGGAAACTGGACGGCAATTGCCGAACGATTGCCTGGCAGAAGCTCTAAGTCGTGTCGTTTGAGATGGTGTAACCAATTGAATCCAACCGTGAAACGAGGACCATTTACTCCTGAGGAAGACGCGCAGATATTGTCTGCGCATGCTATTCATGGAAACAAATGGGCGGTGATTTCGCGCTCGATGCCTGGAAGAACCGATAACCAAGTTAAAAATCGATTTAATTCAACGTTACGAAGAACTCTAGCTCAAAATGGAAAAGCGCCGCCGGCGACGACACCAAAGAAGGCGTCGAGTCCAGTCGCCGCGGCGCAAAACTTATCTTCGCCTATGGGATCGAGAAAGCAGTCTTCGAATCAATTGGCAAAGCAAGCAAACTTGAAAAAAAGAGTGGCGAGCCACATTTTAGAAACTATGAGCTGTGACGAATCTATGGAGTCTTCGCAAGAGAACAAGGACAATAACACGGGAAAAGAAGCGACGAGCAAAAATGCGGTGAAACGACAGAGGAAGTCTCCAACAAAGACGAAACTTGGGAAAAGCGTACGCGGACCGAGCCGTGGACCGAGTCAGGATCGAGAAGATTCAGGAGGTTCGGAATCTGTGGGTTTGGAAACGCTCATTCAAGCGAGTTTAATGGAATTACAAAGAATCAAGAGCGGTAAGAGCGCGAGTGGATTCGAAAAAGAATACTACACAATGAACAACGACCAAACGAGCGCGCGCGGTGGATTCGGCACTAGCAAGAACAACAACAATATAAACCCGACGCATAACAACGCTACCGTGAGTAACATCAGCGACCGTACTATGAACGATCCAAGAGGAATGGTGTCGTCCTTGAGCATGGAAAATTTGAACAGAGCAGCGAGAAGTGGATTTTCCGTGCCTGGGATCCCAAACGATTCTAGCGACTGGCGAGCGA
>Ga0115011_10000759_pt1 | contig 24664 bp, 14 predicted proteins | sample TroAtlMetagenome_2_FD_88705 | JGI IMG/M metagenome (GOLD analysis project Ga0115011, IMG submission 88705) | Marine eukaryotic phytoplankton communities from Atlantic Ocean - Tropical Atlantic ANT8 Metagenome | ecosystem: Environmental > Aquatic > Marine > Oceanic | place: Tropical Atlantic...
AAGGAAAAGAAAGCTATAGAAGAAAAAGATTTAACTGATAAAGCTAAAGAATATGTTGAGGGTAAGGTTGAAGGAGTAAGACAAGAAAGAGTTTCTATCGGTAAAAGTGAAAACTTTCATTTCCCTACTGATTTAGCTTCTTTAGCAGATGCTGGATATCCTTTTATAAGATTTACTATAAATCAATCAAAAGGTACTGAAAAAATATCAATATATTTACATCAACCACCAGGTATTACAGTGTCTGATGGAGCAAACTATGCAAATTTTGATATGGGTATTCTTAAAGGTGGATTTAATATGGCAATGGGTTTAGCTAAAAAAGGTACTGAAGGAGTTTCTGAAGCTGATGTTTTTGCAACTGCACTTATAGCAAAGGATAAAATTTTATCTCCAGGCGGCCAAATAGAAAACATAACAAGTACTTCAGCTTTAAAAGCAGGAGTTGCAACAAATCCATATACAAGAACAGCTTATGAAAGTACAAATATAAGAGGTTATAACTTTTCATTTAAATTAGTTGCAAGTAATTCAGATGAATCATCTCAAGCTCAAGCTATTGAAAGAACATTTAGAAAGTTTTTATATCCTAAAAGAGCTGGTTCGATCGCATTAGTATATCCACCATTATTTACTATAGAATTTTATTCTGGTGGAGTACAAAATGAATATATGCCAAAAATTAAACCATGTTATTTAACATCTTTAGAAACAACAGTTAATGAATCCACAACAGCAATGCATAAAGATACAGGTGCACCGATAGAAGTTAATCTAGGTCTTACATTCCAGGAAGAAAGAACTCTTGTACGTCAAGATTTATATGATACTGATTCTTCAATTGTTGAAAAAGATGCAGATTATTTCTATAAAGGCGGAGATATGGGCCCAATGTCAGGCAGTAAAACAGGAGAAGCAGGAGATTAATTATGGCATTTTTTAAACAATTCCCAAAAGTTGAATATGATTTTAATCGTACAGGTGTTTTACAAAACATGGTCGATTTATTTAGAAGCGTAAGACCATTACCTTCTTTTTTAGATAATTTTTCAGGATATAAGTACTACGAAATTAAAAACGGTGAAAGGCCTGATTTAGTATCTGGTAGAATATATGATTCATCTCAATATTATTGGACATTCTTTTTAGTAAACGACCATTTGCATGATGGTTATAGGGCATGGCCATTGTCACAAGAAGCTTTACAAAACTATATGGCAACTGAATATAGAGGATATGCTATAGAAACTAATCCAAAAATAACAAGTAATTATGAAAATAGTTTATCAGGTAGATTTACAATGGGTGAAACAGTCACAGGTAGTGTATCAGAAGCGACTGGAACAGTGACTAAAAAAATTATTGATTTAAGTCAATTAATAATACAAGACACTACTGGAATTTTTCAAGCTCCTGAATTAATAACAGGTTCAACATCAACTGATTCAGTTTCATCTAATAGAGTATACAAATATATTGATGCTCCATATTATTTTTATAAAACAACTGACGGTACTAAAAAACCTGTCACTAGTAAAGACCATATTTTAGGTGGTGTACCACATAGTGAATTGTCTTATGTAAGTAATAGGGCTCACTTAGAAGAAACAAATGATAATAATGCAAAGATAAGATATATAGACCCAGCTCATATTAATAAATTTGTTAAATCATTTAAAGAATTAATTAATAGATAATATTATGTCAACAAATTTAACCGATTTAGAACAAGTCAGCATTACTCCTACAGCTTATGCAGTGGAGGGTGTTATAATTACCACTAATTCTGGTAAAGAAGTAAACATAACTGAGCTAGTTCATGATATTAGATTGACTGAAGGATTACATTTTTCAACTATTTTTGGAGAAATGTTAATTTTAGACGCAGCTGGCTTCTTTTCTGAAGCAAAACTTTCAGGTAATGAAAGAATACAATTTATGATAGGAAGAGAAGAACCAGAACAAGGATTTCTGAACTACGAATTAGATATGCAAATAACAGATATTGATAAATATTCTGAACCGCATCCTTCATCTAAATCTTATAGGTTAATGTTAGTATCAAAGCATGCTTATTTAAATAATAAAAAACTTTTAAATCTTCCTTTTGATGGCGATTCAGGCAAATTAATTAATAATATAGTAAAAACACATTTAAATTCTGAAGTAGATGTAAGAGCTAAAGGAGATGGAGTATTTAAGGGTATATATCCAAATATAAAACCACTCGATGCAATTAGTTGGTTATTAAGAAATTCACATGATTCAAGTACACCAGTATTTTTTCATGATTCAGTAAAAGATGGATTAGTTTTAACATCATATAAAAAAATGTTAGAAGGAGAAGTATTTAACAAATATAATAAAAATCCTGAATTTCAAGAGTCTCTTTTTAAAAGCGATATTGAAAAGATTTATGAAGAAGAAAGATGTAAAATAAGAAAACTTAAATCATCTATAAATTTAGATAAACTTACTCCAGCTGAACATGGAACTTATGGTGCAGTATTAAATACAATAGATATATCTACTAAAACAAAAGCTAAACATCATTTTAAATTTGAAGATGAACCACCTACAGAGATGTTAAATGAACATCACCCAGTAAATCCTCAAATGAAAATTGGTGATGATAAACTTTTTGATTTAAATTCATCTCAACAATATTATCATTCATTAAATGAAAAAGCTTTTGACATGAGTAATTACCATAAATCAACTGATAATAAAGGTATGATGAAAGCTATTTCAGCTGATTCATTATTACGTAATACTACATGTAATATAGATATTGCTGGTGATTTTAATTTAACATTAGGTAAAATAGTTGAATTAGAAATATTAAAATACGATAATATTGTAGAAGAAATAGAAGAAGGCGGAGAATTTAAAGATGAATATACTTCAGGAAAATATTTAGTGACAAGATTGGTACATCATTTTGGTAAAAACGGATATTTTATAAATGCAACTTTAAAGAAAGATTCTTATACAAATTATCATTTGGATGAATTATGATTATAGACAGAAAAGCAGACGGATATAAAGACGGAATATTTACCTGGTTTATGGGTGAAGTCGAAGATATAAATGATACAGAAAACTTAAATAGAGTTAAAGTTAGATGTTTTGGTTATTATGATAACCCTGAAATAAAAACAGCTGATTTACCATGGGCAACAGTTATGATGCCAACAACATCAGCATCTCTTAAAGGTAATGGAGCCAACCATCACTTAGAGGTCGGTTCATGGGTCGTTGGATTTTTTAGAGACGGGCCAAGCGCTCAGGACCCTATTGTGATGGGTTCCATTGCCACACAAACTACTACTAAGACTTCTTCTATTATGTTCGTAACAGCTGATAATCCTAGTGGTGATAAATATGACACAGAACAAGACATACCAACACAATCTTCAGTAGATAATAAAGTTTATAAATCAAAAGCTGGTCATTTAATAGAAATAGATAACACAAAAGATGCAGAAACTTTACGCGTAACTCATGCAAAAGGCGCAGTAATAACTATTGATAAGGATAATAATTTATCTATTACAAATAGTGGTCAAACAAATCTTGCATCTGATGGACAAATTGTTGTTTCATCAAAACAAGATATAAATGTTATATCAACCGAACAAATAATACTTCGATCAAGTAAAAAAACAAAGATTATATAATGACTGACGTTATTGAAGAAATCGTCGTAACGGCAAAAAGGCCTAAACCTTTAATAGAATTGCCGGAGCTGCAATGTCCAGATGTTGTATTACCTACTCCAGCTAATATGACTAATTTTTTTGGTGGGCTAGCTACATTTCCTGAAAAAATACTTATTTATGCTGAAGATTTGGTAGGTGAAGAAAAAGAAAAGTTTTTAAAACAAGCTGAAGATTTACAAAAAATTGTTGATGATATAAGAGTTTTTTTTAAACCTTATGACCCAGATTTTAAAAAGATAGAAATACCTGAAAAAGAATGGGAAATAATGATACAAAGGTTTATGGAAGAATATCCGATGTATGTACAAGCTCAAATAATGAAGTTATTAAGTTCTTTTGTATCATTTACTGTTCCTATCCTTGGTATATCAATTGACGTATTTAAATTATGTACAGATAGAGAATATTTATCTGAATTAGGTAAAGAAATTACAGGATATGGACCTGATATGGAAGCAAAAATTGCAGCTCTAAGAGAAGGAGAATGGAAAGATTTATCTGAAGAAGAAATACAAGAAAAGATTGAAGCATTACGTAGTGCTGAGATAGATAGATTATACGAATTATTACCAGATGAATATAAATTCTTTGACGGTACTTATGGATTAGAGAATTCAGAATTAAAAGCAAAACAACTTATGGACTTTATAAAAAATGAGTGTACTAAGTTTATGAATGGCCAAATGTTTGCTGGCTTTGGTGGTATAATAGGAGCTTTCTCAGATATATGGAATGCACTTGGCTTACCAGCATTACCAACTCCTTTAACTGGACCAGATGTTGGAGCTATGATTAAAGGTATTATTGATTCAGCAAAAGCTGATTTTGAAACTGAAATGGCTGCATTAGGAGTTGACGCAACTGATTTAGATAAACAAACGGTAATAGATAATTTCCATGCTAATATTGAAAGAGGATTAGAAGATTTAGAGGTACTTGGATTTAAAGTTTCAGCTCTTTTAGGTGGTGATTTTACTGAAACAACTGAAGCACTTGATTTTAAAATAGCTAGAATATCAGCTAAATTAAAAGACTTTAAAGAAAATTGGCAAACATATCTAATAAAGAAATGGATGGAAACCGTCACAGCTTTCTTTGATGCAATCGGATTGAGTGCATTAACACAATGGATAACATTTACATTTTGTGATTTTATAAAATTAATAGGTATACCAACAACAGTAGATTTAAGTGCTTTTGATAACATATCAACGACAACTCAAACCGTTGAAGGAATTGAATCACAAGTTGCTGAAACAGCAGGCTAACGAGTATAAATAGTATTATGGCAGGATTATATACAGGCGACAAGCAAATATCAGGGAATTTAGAGCAAGCTAAGATTGTCTCTAAAAAGAAGCCTTATCGTGACTTAGATTTAGGTTTAACTATTCATCCTATACGAAAGGATATTATACCTTTAAAAGACGATGCTGCTATAAAAAACGCAATAAAAAATTTACTCATAACTAATTTTTATGAAAGACCGTTTGGAGATGATAAAGGAGCTAATTTAAGAGGATTGCTTTTTGAACCGGTTGGGGTAATTACTAATATAGAATTAAGAGATAATATAAGAACTGTTATACAAAAATATGAACCAAGAGTTAGTGTAACGAATATTAATATTACAGATGTATTTGATACAAATGAGTATCTTATTAATGTAAATTTTAGAATAAAAGAATACGATTCTGCTTCTTCAGTAGAAATCGTTCTAAGAAGGTTAAGATAAAATGGCAACAAATTTAAACGTAACGGAACTAGATTTCGCAGATATAAAAAATAATTTAAAAAATTATTTAAAACAACAAACAGAGTTTAATGATTATGACTTTGAAGGCTCAGGTCTTAATATATTATTAGATGTATTAGCATATAATACTCATTATAACGCTTTAAACGCTCATTATTCATTAAATGAATCCTTTTTAGATTCTGCTCAAATAAGAGGTAATGTCGTAACAAGAGCTAAATTACTTGGATATACACCAAGGTCTCTTTTATCTCCAAGAGCTCAAGTAGATATAGTTGTAAATATTGCTGGAGAATCTGGTACAATACCAACAACATTATCATTACCAAGAGGAGCTAAATTAACTGCTGCTGTTGGTGGCCAAGAATTTACTTATGTTGTATTAGAAACTCAAACCGCTACTTTAGTTGGTACAACATATACATTTAGTGATGTCACTATTGTTGAAGGTACAATAAGAGAATTAAAATATAGAGTTGATAATGATATAGAAAATCAGAAATTTCAACTCTCAGACTTCGACGCAGACACAAGCACGTTACGCGTACGTGTACAGTCAAACGAAGAATCAACATCCTTTGATGTATATACTAAATTTGAAACATTAAGAGGCGTAGATTCTACATCAAAAGTTTATTACTTACAAGAAAATCCAAGTGGTTATTATGAAATATATTTTGGAGATGGTGTCACTGGATTTAAACCATCTAATAATAATATAATAACAATCGATTATGTCACTACATCTGGTAAAGAAAGTAATGGTGCAAATTCATTTACAATGTCAGATTCGATTGGAGGATTTTCAAATATTGCTATTACATTAGATAGTGCTGCTGCTGGAGGAGCTGATGCTGAAACAATGGAGTCAATAAGATTTAATGCTCCACTTACATTTATATCACAAAACAGAGCCGTGACTGCAGATGATTACGCATCTATTATTAAAAAAGAATTTAGTAATATAGATTCTATATCAACATGGGGTGGAGAAGATAATGACCCACCTGATTATGGTAAAGTTTATATTTGTATTAAACCTTTACTTGCTTCTGTTTTAACTACAGCTGAAAAAACGGATATTACTGGTTCAATATTAAAAGGTAAAAATGTTGTATCAATTACACCAGAAATTGTTGACCCTAATTTTACTTATTTAGAATTAGATGTAGCATTTAAATATAATCCTAATTTAACAGATAGAAGTTCAGTTGAATTATCATCAGTTGTTAAAGATACTATAACAGATTATAATTTTAATAACTTAAATAAGTTCGACGGTGTGTTTAGACACTCACAATTAACAAGGTCAATAGATAACTGTGACCCATCTATATTAAATACGATGGTTAGACCTAGAATGTTTCAAAATATTACTCCTGTAAATAATGCAGATAATAATTTTAGTTTATCATTCTCATCTCCTTTTTATCAATCAGGACTTTCAACAGCTTATATAATGTCATCAACAGCATTTAAAATAAATAATGTTGACCATTTCTTTGGTGATGTTCCTATAAGTGGTTCAACTCAAAGAAAGGTTATTGTTTATAAAGTAGTAGACGATGTTAATTCAATTGTTATTGCAGACGCTGGTTTAATTGATATAGAAAAAGGTACTATTACTTTAAATAGTTTTAGACCAGATACAACTGATGCAATTAAAATTACTATATTACCTAATTCATTAGACTTAGCTCCTAAAAGAGACCAATTAATTTCAATTGATATGAATACAGTAACGATAACTCCTGAAATAGATACTATTGCAACTGCAGGTTCTTCAGGTTCAATTAATTATAAAACAACATCTAGATTTAAATAATAATGGGATTTAAAAAGACATTAACACCAGGTGCGATTGAAGTCGAACAGGGTACTTTGTCTCAAACAAGAGAAGATGTTCGTCTTGACCAAATAATACCATCTGAAATATTAGAAAATAAAGATAAGTTAGATAAGTTTTTACAAGCTTATTATACATTCATGAATATGGATGAATTTATTTATCAAGAAAATAATGTTTTTACAGATGTTGTATTAAATGGACAAGTACAATTTAGAATATCAGACCCAAATAATGAAAATAATAAATTTTTTACTGATGAAACAGGTGCAGGGTCAACTTTAGTTTTAACAAGTCCTACAGGTTCAACTCAAAATATAACTTTAACTGATGCTAATGTTGCTATAACAAATGGTAATGAATTACCTGGTACACTTGCAACTTCAACATCTGAAATAGGTAAGACATTTACTGTCAACGGTTTAACTGCTTATAATAACTATTCAGCTAAATTAACCACAATTCAAAAGAATTGGGTTGGTCCAGGTCCATCTTATGTAATGAATACAATTGAAACTGCAATGGATATTGATACTAATAGTTCTGGTTATTTAGAATTAATGCAAAAAGAAATTGCTGCTACAATTCCAAGAGGAGTCACAGTAGATAAAAGAACTCTTTATAAACAAATTATAGATTTTTATAGATTAAGAGGTTCTTCAGATTCTATTGAAATATTTTTTAAAATATTATTTAATGATTTTGCAGAAATTGAATTTCCATACGATAAAGTATTAATACCATCATCTGGTAATTGGGATGTTAACGCATCTCTTCCTAAAGGTGGACAATATTTAGATAATAAAGGATTTTTATCTGATAGTATTAAAATACAAGATAGTAAAAAGTTTCAAAAGTTTTCTTATTTAATTAAAACAGGTAAAAATTTATCTGATTGGGATTTATCTTATAATAGATTAGTACATCCATCAGGATTTGTATATTTTGCTGAAATATTAATATTCTTACAATTAACAAGAGCTGTATTAGGAGAAGATTATTATCATCCTACTAATTTTGTAGACCAATATGGTAGAATAAGAACTGATGGTTTAGGATTAGTTGATAGAATAGTACTATCTGCTGCTCCATTAAGACAGCCTGGTATTATAGGACCTGAAGATATTCCATTATTAGTTGAAATGTTTGTTTCAACATTCTTACCGAATCCAACAGCAAAAATACATAAGTCAGGAACTCTTTCACTTGCTTTAAAAAATGGTGTTATAAATGCTATAACAATAACAAATGGAGGAACAGGTTATACTGCCGTTCCAGCAATAACAACATCCGATGCTGCAGCTGCAAGTGGATTTACAGCCGCAACATTAACTTCAGTTTTAACAAATGGTTCAGTCACTTCTGTCACAATAGGTAATGGTGGAAGAGATTATGGTTCTCCTCAATTAGTATTTGCTGCTCCAACATCACAAACATTTAACGGGTCAAGTTCTTCAATTGTAAGTACATCAAATAATACTATAACATTAACTACCGCTCAAAAGAATTCATGGGTAGTGAACGACAGAATAACATATAATAGTGGTGGAGGAACTGCAATTGGTGGATTAACAAGTGGAACAACTTATTTTGTTAAAGCCATAAGTGGAGATACAGTTTCTTTATCAGCTACTTCAGGTGGAGCTGTTATTAATTTAACTGGAGTTGGTGTAGGAACATCACATACATTTAAAGGTATAACTGCAACTGGTACTGCAACTTCATTAAATGGGTCATTAAAATCCATAGAAGTAAATGAACCAGGCTTTGGCTACACAGGCTCTTCACTTTCTGTGACTTTTAACGGTACATCTATTAGTGGACTCACTGGAGTGAACCCAGTCGTGACGATAGCTTTAGATTCAGAAGGGAAATTAAATAAAGAAGGAATAACAATAACATCAGAAGGTTCTAATTGGGCTCAACTCTTTGGTAGTGTTGCTGCTAATAGTAATGCTGGTAAAGTATCAAAAATAGAATTAGTCGGACTAGCAGATAAAAACTTTACTTCTGCTCCTACTATAGTATTCCCAGAACCTCAATCAAAAGATGTAGATGGTAATTTATTATCTACTAATGTGACGGCAACGGCTGTATTTACATTAGATAGTGATGGAGAAATAACTGGAACTACAATTACTAATGCAGGTAATGGTTATGTTAATGACCCAGTAGTTAAATTGGGAAGTGGACCTAATAACGAAACAAGAGTAGCAGACCAATTAGAAACAATAGAAGTAAATTGTAATCATAATAATGTTGATACATTAATAACTGAAGTAAAAATTAATCCAAGACAAACATCTGGTTCTAAAATGACTTCAACAAATACCGCAGTTAAATTTTTACCAGAGTCTAGAGTTAAAGTAGTAAATCCAAGTTTTAGAACCATTATAAATAATAATTACAAACAAAGGAAAGGTTCGGATAATTTTTATAGCTCTCCGAGGCTTTATAATACTAACCAAACAATTGAGTTTTTAGGTAGCAAAACATTACAAACTATCGACTCAAGTGATATAAATAATAATAATACAAGTACTTTTGTACATATAGAATAATCAGGACAGGAAAATGCCAGCAATTATAACATCAAATTTTAGAACTTTAAACGCAAAACACTTTAAAGAGCAAATATCAGGCTCAAGCGTTTATGTAGGTATAGGTAAATCGGACGCATGGTCTTTGACTACATCAGATACTACAGATTCAACTGCTCTTTCAACTGAATTCCCAGCTGAGGACCACTTAGACGGATTAGGAGAAGCAAGAGCTAACTTTATAGGTATGAAAAAAATCATATCAGCAGATATTGCTCACGTAGTACCAAGACATACTTGGACATCAGGACAAACATACGTAGCTTGGGATTCAGCCGATAAAAATATCTTTGATAAAAAGTTTTATGTAGTCACATCAGAATTTAAGGTTTACAAATGTATTATAGCACCAGCAGGAGCTTCAAGCATTCAACCAACTCAAACATTAACAGCTCCAACTGCTGAATCAGATGGTTATACATGGAAATATATGTATACAATATCTGTTGCTGATGCAGAAAAATTCTTAACTAATAGTTATATGCCTGTTAAAACAGTTCCATTAGGAGCAAGTGCTACAGTAGCAACAGCTTCTTCAACTACAACAATTATACTAACAGAAACAGTTCCAGGAATTGGTGTAGGTATGACAGTGACAGGAACTAATGTAGGTTCATCTAAAACTGTTTCAGCAATTAACGGTTCAGTATTAACATTAAGTGGTGCGCCATCTGGTTCAGTATCAGGTATATTAACATTTGCTTATGCAAATGATGCCGCCGCAGAAGCTCAATTATCTGAAGCTGATTATGCTCAATACTTAAACCAAAAAGCTTCAAGAGACGCTTCAACAGCTGGTGGTATTGAAAGACTTATCGTAACAGCTGGTGGAACAGGATATACAAATAATACTAACGTAGCCGTCACAATAACAGGTGATGGAACAGGAGCAACAGTCACAACAACTGCTGGCGTAACTGTAGCAAGTAATGCAGTCACAGCGATTACAATTGCAAATAAAGGTACTAATTATAGAGTAGCTGATGTAGTAATCTCAGGCGGTGCTGGTTCAGACGCAACAGCAAGAGCTGTAATAGCTCCTAAAGCAGGACATGGAGTAGACCCAGTATCAGAATTGGGTGGATTCTTTGTAGCTCTTAATTCAAAACTAGACGGAAATGATGGTGGTGATTTAACAGTAGGTAATGATTTTAGACAAATTACTCTAATTAATGAACCAAGAGTTTATAACGCAACTCCATTAGCAGGTTTAACTGCAACAGCAGATACTCTTAAAGCTACTAAAGCTTTAGATTTTAATAGTTCAGCAACAGTAGCAAGTTATACAGTTGATGAATTAATTGTTGGAGCAGGCGGAGCTAAAGCTTATGTAGTTGAAATTGATAGTTCAAATGGATATTTAAGATACCATCAGAATTCTAAAACTGGTTATAAAGATTTCTCAAATGGAGAAGTCGTAACTGGACAAACATCTAGTCAAGCAGATTCATTAGAATCTTCTAATGCTACTCTGGCTCCTGAAGTTGATAAGTCTAGTGGTGAAATATTATTCCTTGAGAATAGGGAACCGATTAGTAGAACAACAACACAAATTGAAGATATAAAAGTAATTATAGAATTCTAATATATTATTAGGAATAAAAAAATATGGCAACAACAGTAGTAAAAAATTACACAACATCACCTTATTACGATGATTTTGACGAAACTAAAAATTATCATCGTGTTCTTTTTAGACCAGGTTATGCAGTACAAGCAAGAGAATTAACTCAGCTTCAAACCGCATTACAAGCTCAAATAGACAGACATGGTCAATACGCATTTAAAGACGGTTCAAGAGTTGTAAATGGTAAAGTCACATTAAATGTAGAATATGATTTTGTAAAAATAGAATCATCATTTACACATTCAACTGCTGGTAGTTTAAATGCAGATACTTATTTAGATGAATTTAAAGGTACTACTATTACAGGTGCTACTAATGGAGTCACAGCTGTTGTTCAAGAAGTTGTTGCAAAAGGAGATGCTTCAAATCCAGCAACTTTATTCGTAAAATATACTAATTCAGGTACAAACAATCAAACTTCTACATTTGCAAATGGAGAAGAATTAACTTCAAATGGAAGCCCAGTAAGATATGCTAAATGTGTATCTTCAGCAGCTACTGGATTAGGTTCATCAGTTAATATTGAAGAAGGTGTTTACTTTATTGCTGGTACTTTTGTTTATGTTCCAGCTGGTTCTTTAATATTAGACAAATATACAAATACACCTGATTATATTATAGGTTTAAAAGTCACTGAAACTGTTGTTGAGTCAGGAACAGATTCAACTTTATTAGATAACGCACAAGGCGTTCCAAATACTGCAGCTCCAGGAGCTAACAGATATAAAATTAGTACAACACTAGTTAAAGAACCTTTAGCTTTAGGTTCAAGAGTAGAAAAAAATTATATTACTCTTATTGTAATAGAAGATGGTAAAGCTGCTGTAGATAAAACAGATAAAAATGCAGAAACAGAATTAACCACAAGATTAGCAAGAAGAACATTTGAAGAATCAGGCAATTATGTTGTTGAACCTTTCCAAGTAAATGTAAGAGAATATTTAAATGACGGAAGTAATTTTGGATATAAAACAGCAGCTGAAATTGTAGCTGATGGAGATGCTGGAAATACTACACTTGCTACAACATGGGGTAGTGATAGATTTCTTTTAGGGATAGACCCATCAGTAGCTTATGTAGAAGGATTCAGAGTTGCTAATGCTAATACAAAACATTTAACAGTAGAAAAACCAAGAGGTGCAAGTTCTACAAATACAGTTAATGTTTCAACAACTTCAGTATTAGTTGGAAACTATGTTAAATTAACAGCATCAACTGTAAAAGGTATGCCAGATGTAAATGAATTTGCTACAATAGATTTACATAGCGTAAATATTGCTGGTACTCAATCAAATAGTAATAAAATCGGTACTGCAAGAGCAAGAGCTTTAGAATATGTTAATTCAGAATTAAGACTTTATCTATTTGATATAGTCATGACAGGAACTAATGTATTTAGTTCAGTTAAATCAGTTAATCAAACTGGTAATACACAAAACTTTATCGGTGATTTAGCTTCTATTGGTAATTTATTTGATGTAGGTAATAATGGTTTAGTATTTAAAATGCCACAAACTGCTATTAAAACATTAAAAACAGGAAACACTTCAACAGATACTGTATACATTGTAAAACAAATGTTTGATTTAACTTCAAATACTATTAGTATTTCTGATGGTACATTTGTAAATACCTCTTCAATAATAGCTTCATTAGGTACTGGCGTTATTGATGTGACACCTACAATATCAAGTGGTTCAGATGGTTCAACATCTATAACATTTAGTGATATTAGTGGAGCCAATCCAAGTTCAGGTAGAATGAAAGTAATGGCAGATGTTCAAAAGAACATATTACAAAAACAAAAAACAAGAGTTAATGGTGGAACAGTCACCGGTGCTCTTTCAAGTGGTTCATTAAGTTTAGGTAAATCAGATATTATAAGAGTCACAGAAGTTAAAGATGCTTCAAACGTAGTTATCACAGAGAGATTTACTGTTGATAACGGTCAAAGGGATAACTATTATCAAAATGGTAAAATAACTCTTAAGCCAGGATACGTTAGTCCATCAGGAAATTTAACAGTCACATTTGACCATTATACACATACATCAGGAGATTATTTCTCAGTTGATTCATATCCAGAAGCAGATAGAGTTAATAAAATTCTTTTTAATAGCTCTTCAGGTAAGTTGAACTTACTTGATTGTTTAGATTTTAGACCAAGAAAATCAGACGCAGGAGCTGATAACTTTACTGGTACTAACTCAAGTAATCCTCAACCACCTAAACCAAATCATGCAGCAATTGCTCAAGTTGAGCATTATATGCCAAGAATAGATAAAGTTTATATTACTCGTAAAGGAGAATTTAAAACAGAAGTTGGTGTTCCAAGTTTAACACCTAAAGCTCCTAAAACTCCTGAAGGAGCAATGGGTATATACCTTTTAAATTTAAATCCTTATGTATATGATTTAGATGATGTGAGTCCAAGTATTATAGATAACAAACGTTATTCTATGAAAGATATTGGTTCACTAGATAAAAGAATTAAAAACTTAGAATATTATACATCATTATCATTATTAGAACAAAGTGCTGCTGACGTAGAATTGTTTGATGGTAGTGGATTCTCAAGATTAAAAAATGGATTTATTGTTGATGGATTTAAAGGCCACAATGTTGGAGATACTTCAAATCCAGATTATACAGCAGCTATCGATAAAAAGAATGGTATATTAAGACCAAAATTCGATGAAAGGAATGTTAACTTAGTAAGATTAAGTAGTGAAGCAAATGCTAATAATGCTGACTTTTCAGCAAATGCTAATGCAAGAAAAGACGCTTCAATAGTCACATTACCTCATTCAGAAACAAATTATGTTAATCAACCATATTCATCCTTTGCATCTAATGTAAACCCATACAATGTATTTAGTTGGGCTGGAATGATGGAGCTTTCTCCTGATTCAGATGAATGGAAAGAAACAGATGTAAGACCAGATGTTATCATTGATGATTCATCAGCTTATGAACAATTTAGACAAATGGCTGAAGAAACTGGTATATTAGGTACAGTTTGGAATGAATGGGAAACAAACTGGACTGGTGTAGAAACTGATTCAACTACTACTGGTGGCGGAGGCGGATTCTTTGATTTCTTTGATTTAGATTTTGGTGAAGGTGGTCTTTTAGATTTAGCATGGGCTAGACAAGGCGCTGGAGCTAGAAGTGTCACAACAACTACTACAACAACTACTACACAAAATCAAAGTAGGTCAGGTATTAGTACAGATTTAGCATTTGATACTGTCACAAGAAGTGATGGGACAAGAGTAGTTGAAGTTAACTTTGTACCATTTATACGTTCTAGAAAAATTAAATTTAAAGCTCAATTATTAAAACCAAGTACTAAGGTATATGCATTCTTTGATGGTACTGCAGTTGCAGATTATGTAAAAGAAGAATCATATTCAGAATTTTCAGACTCAACTGGTGTAATAACCTTTGAAGGTCTTGATGGTTCAAGTTCAGAAATAACAAGTGGTGCATTGATTACAGATGCTTCAGGCGTAGTGGAAGGTTCGTTTATCATACCAAGAAATGCCGCGCTCAAGTTCCAAACTGGTGTAAGAGAATTTAGAATTACAGACAGTTCAACAAACGATTTGACAAGCGAAACTACCTACGCTGAAGCACAGTACCATGCTCAAGGATTAATGGAAGCTGTAGAAAGCAGAATAATATCTACAAAGGTTCCAAGATTAGTTCAATCAGAATTAAATCAAGATAGAACATTGGTAGATACTCAAGTATCTGAAACAACTGAATGGATTGACCCATTAGCTGAAACAATTTTAATTGATAAAGAAGGTGGTATATTTGCCGAATCAGTTGAATTATATTTTAAATCAAAAGATGCTTCCATTCCAGTAAGAGTCACTATTAGGTCTACTGAAAATGGTATACCTACACAAAGAATAGTACCTGGTGCTGACAAGATTTTATATCCATCATCAGTTAATACATCAACTAATGCTGCAACAGCAACTAAATTTAGTTTTGATTATCCAGTTTATTTAGCTCAAGATACAGAATATGCTATAGTAATTACAACTCAATGTGATAACTATGAAGTATATGTTGCTGAAATGGGTGGATTTGACTTAACAAATACAGATGAAAGAATTACAAAACAACCTTATGGTGGTGTATTCTTTACTTCTCAAAATGCTTCAACTTGGACACCAGAACAATCTAAGGATTTAAAATTTAAATTAAATAGAGCATCATTTAGTACAACATCGAAAACATTAACATTAGTTAATGACGTTGTACCACCAAAAAGATTAGCAGGTAATCCTTTATCAACTACTCAAAACTCTGGCGTTGTGACTGTCACACATCCAAATCATGGAATGTATGGTTCAGGTTCTAAAGTAATAATTGCTGGAGCTGTAGATACAAATGGTATAGTAGCTGCTAATTTAAATGGAACTCACACAATAACTAATATAACTCATGATAGTTATAAATTTACTGCTTCAAACTCTGATGTTGCAACAAATAGTTCAGCTGGAACTGGTGCAGGTGGTGGAAGCGCTATCACAGCTACAGAAAATAGACACATGGATGTAATGTATCCAGTGATTGAAAATATATCTTTACCTGGTACATCTATTAGATATTATGTGACAACACATACAAATAAGAGTATTAATGGTAGCGAAAGCGCTTATGGTGCTAAAACAGAATTTGAAATATTACCGAATAAAAACTTAGCATTTGATTCACCAAGAGTTATTGCTTCAGCAATTAATGAAACTACAAGCGTTCCATCAGGTGCTAAATCATTTAAAATAAGATGTGTATTAAGTACAACAAATGAAGCTTTATCTCCAGTAATAGATATGAATAGATGTTCAGTTCATACTATACAAAATGTAGTAAGTTCAAATGGTGGTTCAGAAACTACAGCAACAGGCGGAACAGAATTCGCAAGATATATAACTAAGAAAGTAGAATTAAATGAAGAAGCAGATTCAATTACAGCATTCTTAAATGTTAATAGACCTGCAGCTTCAAACGTAGATTTCTATTATAGAACACTTGAGGGTGGTTCATCTTCAGATATTAATGATATTACATGGACAGCAGCTACTCCAGTAGAATCTATTCCAGTAAATGAAAATGGATTCTCTGAAGTAAGATACGATTTAACAGAATCTGTTTTAACTGCAGCTAATATTGGTAGTTTTGCAACGGTACAATTTAAAATAGTAATGAGGTCAACATCAACTTCTAATGTTCCAAAGATTAAAGACTTTAGAGCGATATGTGCGACATAGGATAATAAATGGCTAAGAAAACAAAAGTACAAGATTTACCCGATTTCGAAAAAGATACAGTAACGAATGCTGTTATAAATACTAATAGTTCAGCTTTTTCTGCAAGAAGAGACCAACTTCAGAAATTAAAAGAAAAAGATTCTGAAATAGAACAAATGAAAACGGATATCGAAGAACTTAAGAAAATCATTAAAAAATTAGGTAGTAAATAATGGCAATAAGAGACGAAGTACGAATATTAAAAAATAATACTCTAGAAGAACTTAGACAGAAGAGTAATGAGCTTTCAATAAGAAATGTTGGAGATGATAATCTTTTAAGCACTCATTTAGGAGATAAAACGGAATCATTTACTGCTACATCAAGTCAAAAGTTTTTTGAATTAACTGGACGTTTTGAAGTTTTACCAGAACAAACTATTGATAAAACAACTGGTGTTGCAGAATCATATAGAGTTGGAGCTGTAAGAGTAACGAAACAAGGTACAGCATTAACTCAAGGTTTAGCATCAGCAGACTTTAAAGTTCCTAATTATACTTTAAAAGTCACATTAACTGGTTCACCTACAATACCAGCTCAATTCGTAGAAAATGCAACGTTAACTCAATCAGGTGGATTCTCAGGAGTTCTTTTATCAGCTGACTCTACAACATTAAGATTTAAATCTTTCACAGGTACATTAAATACCGCTCAAAACTTAGGTATTCCACATACTGATGCAGCAAAAAGAGTTGTTGCTGGTAATATAGCATCTAAAGCAGATGTTGATGCTGGTCACGGTGTATTAATCGAATTAATAACAGGAGCTACTTCGGGTCATGTTATAAAAGTTGATTCAACAAGTTTAGTAGATGCAGTAAATGAATTACAAGACGATGTTGGTGTAGTAGAAAATCTATCAACTGGTTCTAAAGTATTAACAAATGCTGTTAATGAACATGAAACAGATTTATATGGAACAGGTAATGCTTCATTTAGTGGATTATCATCTACTGGATTCCAAGATGCTATTGAAGAATTAAGAACAGAATTAGGTGCTCATACTTCATTAGGTACAACAGTCACATCAAATGTTGTTGGTGCTGTTAATGAATTAGAAACTGCAGTAAGAGGAAGTGCAGGTAATTATACAATAGGTACAGATGCTAATGACTTAGTTGCGGCTATTAATGAAATAGAAGCTGCAATGAGAGGTTCAAATAGTAATTATACAACTACTGTTTCAGCTGGAAACTTTAGAGATGCTTTAAATGAACATGAATCTGATATTGGTACTGTTGGTTCATTAACAACAACTGGTACAAATCTAGTCGCAGCTGTAAATGAACATGATGCAGAATTAGGAACAATCACTGCAGGAGCTATGGGAACATCAGCTTCAACTGTAAGTACTGCGATTGCAGAATTACATACAGAAATAGGTAATGTTAATATTAACTCTATTGCTTCAGGTAATAATACAATTACTGGAGCTTTAAGTCAATTACATACAGAATTAGGAAGTGCTTCATTAAATACAAATTCTAATACACATACTGGTGCTATTAATGAACATGAAGCAGATATTGGTGATATGACATTCCTTCATGGAGTATCTGGAAAAAATGAACTTAGTTCTACCAATATATCAGCTGCTTTAACAGAACTTTCAGAAGAAAAATTAGACCTTATTAATGCTGGTTCAGGTGGACAAACAGTAAAAGGTAATATGTTCTATGATAAACAAGGAAGTTATGGAACATTCAAATTTAAAACAGGCACAGTACTAGATTTATCAGATGCTACTTTATTAGTTTCAGCCGCTGGCGGAGTTGCTAATTTTGGTTCAGCATTCTTAAACTTAGATGCTAATGTTAACCAAATGGGTATACAGGTCGATAGAGACCATGTCACTCCATCAGGTTCAATGACTAACCATGATGTTAGATTACAATGGAATGAATCACAAGTAGCTTCAGCTCCAGATAGAGGGTGGCAATTAATTGGTATGGCTACAAATGGTTCTACCAATACTGCAGATATAGTCACATTCTATAATGCTCAAGATTTAATAGCAAGTAATACTGAATCTGGTATTGCAGTCACATGGGATTCAACAGCTCAAAACTTTGATTTTAATGTTAATGACCCAACAATTACTTTAACAGGTGATGTGACAGGTTCAGCAACAATGACAAATTTAGGTAATGTAAGTATTGCCGCAACAGTAGCAGCAAATTCAGTTGCTCTAGGAACAGATACAACTGGTAATTATATTTCAACTATTGCTGGTACATCAAATGAAATTGAAGTATCAGGTTCTGGTTCTGAAACCGCAACAGTCACTGTAGGTTTACCAAATGATGTGACTATAAGTGGAGATTTATCAGTTAATGATTATGCTGAAGTAAATGCATTAAGAGTAGGATTGACTGGCTCTGACCCAGGTGATAATAATTTTGCAGTTAATGGTAATGCTACTATAACAGGAAATACCACAATTACTGGAAACTTAGTAGTTAACGGAACTCAAACAACATTAAATACTTCAACATTAGAAGTCGAAGATACATTAGTATTAGCAGGAAGTGGTTTAACAAGTGAGCCAGCATCAGGAGGTTTTGGTCTAGAGGCTGGGCCTGTTATAACTCAAACAGTTAATGGTGCAGTTTCAAGTTCAACATCAGTCACATTAGATAGTGGAACCGGTGTAGTAGTTGGACAAGGTGTATATGGTACAGGTGTAGCTTCAGGAGCTACAGTTGCTGGAATCAGTGGTACTTCATTAACATTAAGTGCTGCTTCTTCAATTGCAGATGGAGCAACATTAACATTCTCACATACAACAAAAGCTTCTAACGTAACGGCTTCGCACTCAATAGTATATAACTATGCAACAGATAGATGGGAAGCAGATGGTTCATTAATATTATCATCAGCAACAATGGGTACGGCCGATGTATCAGTTAATAATGCATCACCTCTAGGAGATTTAGATGCATCTAAAACATTAGACATAAATGCAGGTTCTGGTATTACTGTTGCGGGCGCTCTAAATTCAAATGAATATGATATCACAATAACAAATGATGATAAAGGTTCATCACAATTATTCTATAAGACATTTACAACTGATAGTGGGTCAGCTGTTGCAAGTGCAAATAATGATACTCTTACTCTTGCAGGTGGAAATGCAATCACTACAACAAGAAGTGGAGATACAATAACAATTGCTCATGATGATACATCATCTGCGTCTTCAGTAAATAATAGTGGAAATACTTTCATACAAGATATTACTCTTGATGGAAATGGACATATAACAGCTTTAGGTTCAGCTTCAGTAAATCCATACGATGGTTGGAGCTTAACAGTAGGTGGTAGTGATAAAGGAAATATTGCTGAAGCTGAAAGAGTATCATTTGAAGCAGGTTCAGGATTAGGAGTAGGTTATGCTGCTACAAATAATGTAGTCACATTTAGTCACGCTGATACATCATCTCAAGCTTCTGTAGATAATAGTGGTACAACATTTATTCAAGATGTCACATTAGATACTTATGGTCATGTCACAGGTTTAGGTTCTGGTTCATTCACTTTAGGTAATGGACAATTAACATTGGCTACTTCTGGTGGCGGTATAAGTGGTTCAGATACATTTACTGCTAACGCATCAGCTAATACAACATTTACAGTCACACTTGATTCAAGTATGGCAGCAAGTAATAGTACAATTGTACAAAGGAATGCTTCAGGATACATTTATGCTAATTACTTCCATACAACTCCAAATGATATTGCAAGTGGTAGTATTACAAAGATTGTTGCAGAATCTGGTAATGATGGATTTATGAGACATGCTAGTGCAGCTGCAGTAAGAAGTTTCTTAAATGTTGCTGATGGAGCTACAAATACTACAAGTCCAAACAATGCTACTATTACTATTAGTGCTGGTACAAATTTAACTGGTGGTGCAGCATTTACAACTGACCAATCAGCTAATGAAACAATTACTTTAAATATGGCAACTGGCGGAGTTGGTGCAGGTACTTATGGTTCAACAGCTGATGGTACTAAGATTGACCAAATTACAGTTGATGCTTATGGAAGAGTCACAGCAATTTCAACAGGAGCAACAGGTACAAGTTCAGCTGATACTATTACTCAAATAAGAGAAGATAGTGGAGCTTATAGAACAGGTAGTATTACACTTCAAAGTGGTTCAAATGTAACGATTAGTGAACCATCAACTGGAACATTTAATATTGCTGCTACTAATACAACATATTCAAACCTTAATCAGTTTACAAATGGTCCAGGATATACAACATATACTTCAAACCAAGCAACAAATAATAATAGTAGTGTTAAGTTTGACGCATTAAGAGTTGGTGATACAACAGCAGCTCCTGCAAATACTATTCAATGTACTGGAGACGTTGTAGCTTATGCATCATCAGATGAAAGATTAAAAGATAATTTATCACCAATAAGTAATTCATTAGAAAAAATTGGACAATTAAAAGGTTATGAGTTTGATTGGAACGATAAACAAGACGTTCATTCAGGTCATGATGTTGGTGTAATAGCTCAAGAAGTAGAAAAAGTAGTACCAGAAATTGTAGATACAAGAGAACATGACGGATATAAAGCTGTTAAATACGAAAAATTAGTTCCATTATTAATAAATGCAATTAATGATTTAAAAGCTGAAGTCGAAGAATTAAAAAGTATAAATAAGAAGGTATAGAGGAATAAATGGCAGTATACTCTAATATAGTTATTGACCAAGGAGCAGATTATTCAGCTTCTATTGATGTGACTGACGCAGATGGTGATGCGGTTGACTTAACTGGACATACAGGTAAAGGTCAAATAAGGAAAACATATTCATCATCAACAGCTGTAGATTTTGCAGTTAATGTAAAATCACCAGCAACTAATGGAGTATTAAGTATTAGTTTGACAAATGTTCAGACTAATGCAATGAAAGCTGGACGTTATGTATACGATGTAGAAATAACAAGTTCAGCAGGAACGAAAACAAGAGTTTTAGAAGGACAAGTAGAAATTTCACCAGGAGTTACGCAAACATAATGGCAAATTATAAAGCAAGAATTAATCAAGATGCCAACCTAAAAAGTAAGGTTAAAGGCAATCCAGATAAAATTGTAGCTCAGACTCTAAAGGTTGGTAACGTTGGATTATCAGATTTAACTGATGTTAATCCTACTAATCTAGGAGATGGAGCTGTTTTACAATATAACGCTGCAGCATCTCAATGGGACGCTAAAACAAATGTTGATAATGGAAACCTAGTAATAACAGGGGGAGTATTTTAAAAAATGGCAGCATTAACAAGAATAAAGCATCTTACTAGTTCGGGAACAACCGCACCTAGTAGTTTATTAAAAACTGGTGAGTTAGCATACACATACGGTAGTGGTACACAAGCCAATGGCGGTGGAAGAGTTTTTATAGGTGTAGGAGCTGAATCTGGCGGAGTCGCAAGTGGTCAAGAAGTAGTAGGTGGTAAGTATTTTACTGATTTATTAGACCATGCACATGGAACTACAACTGCAAGCAGTGCATTAATTGTAGATAGTGCAAAACATGTAGACATATTAAATATTGGAAGTTTAGCACTTGAAGCATCAGGTGGTTCTGGTCAGGTAGTCACAGCAATATCAACTGATACTGGAATGGGCGGTGGGTCTGCTTCTAATGCAAACCTTGCTACTCAATTAGCTATTAAAACATATGTAGATGCTCAAGTCACAGCTCAAGATTTAGATTTCCAAGGTGATACAGGTGGAGCTTTATCTATTGATTTAGATTCAGAAACATTTACAATTGCTGGTACTGCTAACGAAATTGAAACAGCAGGTTCTGGTAATACAATCACAGTTGGTTTACCAACCAATGTAGATATAGCCGGTGATTTAGATGTAGCAACTTTAGACGTTGCAACTTCAGCAGAAATTGCTTCAGCTAAGATTGAAGATTTAACAAATAATAGAATAGTAATTGCAGGTACTGGCGGTGAAATAGAAGATGATGCAAACTTAACTTTTGATGGTGCATCATTAAGTGTTGGCGCTGGTAATTTTACAGTTGCTCAAGCTACTGGTAATACAGTAGTAGGTGGAACATTACAAGTAAATGGAAACGTTACTTTAGGTAATGCTTCATCAGATACAGTTCAAACACAAGGTAATTTAACAGTTGGTGGAAACTTAACAGTTTCTGGAACAACTACATCAGTTAATTCAACAACAACTACATTAACTGACCCAGTAATAGAATTAGCAAAAGACACCTCATCAGCCGATGGTCTTGATAGAGGTATTAGATTTAAGTGGCATAATGGTTCAGCCGTTAAAGATGGTTTCTTTGGATTTGATATACAAACTCAAAGACTATCATTTACTCCAGATGAAGATTTAAGTGGTGGAGATGATGCTTCAGCACCATGGGGTGATTTAAATATTGGAGACATTTATGGTACTGGTGCTACACTCGACAATATTAAAATTGGAGTCACAGGCGCAAATGAAATAGATACAAGTTCAGGAAACTTAACAATTGATTCAGCTGGTGGAACAGTCACCATTGATGATAATTTAAGCGTAACTGGAACAGTCACATTAACAACTGATTTAGCAGTACCTCAAGGTGGTACTGGAGTTTCATCATTTACAGATAATGGTGTATTATATGGCGATGGAAGTAATGCATTGGATGTCACAGCAGCTTCAAGTGCCAATGGTTCTGTTTTACAAGCAAATAGTGGTGCAGCACCTGCATTCTCTAATATAATAGATGGTGGAACATTCTAATATAAATATATTATAACACATATATATGTGTTTGTAAACCTTCCTTATATAAGGATTGAAACGAGGAGCCAAAATTGGCAAGAAATACTAATATTAAACTGAGGCGTTCAGCAACAGCTGGCGCGATACCAACAACAAGTAATTTAGACTTAGGTGAGTTAGCGCTTAATACCTATGATGGTAAACTTTACGCTAAAACTACCGAAGGTTCAGCAAGTGAAGTTATTCAAGTTGGTTCATCCACAGATTCTTATCATAAAATAAGAAAAAGTCAAACACTTTCCTTTGCTGTCACAGTTGATACAAAAACTACTGACCATGCACATCATGGTTCTGGTTCTAGTTCAGGTTATTTTATTGATGGATTACAATCTCCTCATCTTCATTTAGTCCCAGGGAACACATATAAATTTGACCAATCAGATTCTTCTAACTCTGGTCATCCATTAAGATTTTATTATGATGCTGCTAAAACTACAGCTTATACAACAGGCGTAACTACAAGTGGAACACCTGGTTCATCTGGTGCTTATACACAAATAGTTCCAACTGATACTACTCCAACTGTTTTACATTACCAATGTTCATCACATGGTTATATGGGTGGAAGAGCCGATTTTTCTACAAGAACTTTAACTGGATTTGATACAGATGATTTAACAGAAGGTTCATCAAATTTATACTTTACGAACGCACGTGCACGCGCAGCTGTATCTGTCACGGACGCAGGAGGAGACGGTTCACTTGCATATAATAGTAGTACTGGTGTTATAACATATACAGGTCCTAGCGCAGCTGAAGTAAGAGCTCATTTTTCTGCAGGAACTGGTATAGGAATATCCGGTGGTACAATATCAACTTCAATAACTCAATATGCAAATAGTGATGTTGAAACATATTTAGATGCAAATGGTACAACATTCCCAGATAATATCTATTCAAAATATGGTACTGGTAATGATTTAACTATTAGACATACTGGTTCAGCCTCAGAAATATTTAACTCT
>Ga0115011_10000762_pt1 | contig 24605 bp, 12 predicted proteins | sample TroAtlMetagenome_2_FD_88705 | JGI IMG/M metagenome (GOLD analysis project Ga0115011, IMG submission 88705) | Marine eukaryotic phytoplankton communities from Atlantic Ocean - Tropical Atlantic ANT8 Metagenome | ecosystem: Environmental > Aquatic > Marine > Oceanic | place: Tropical Atlantic...
AATGAATCATTGCTGACAGATCGTCGTGAACGCTTTAAGCAACGAGCAGGTGATTTAGCAGATCATTACATCAAAGAGTTCAATAAGTTAAACGCTGATCCTGAGGCCGCGAATCTTGCAGGACGGGACTTAAAGAACCTGGGTCTCCATAAGCGATTTAAAGCCAAGTTTGATGAAGTGCGTCATGAGAAACGTAAAGACTATCGTTGGGAAGATTATCTTCCTAAGGAAGAGATAACTCAGGAACAGGTTGACCGCCACGTTGAAAAATTACGCAAGGCCGTAGATCAGGGAATCGTTCCGGAGCATATTGACGCTGATGAGATCAATGGGGCGATTCGCTCTTTGCGAGAATATGAAGTCTTTGATTTCCGCTTTGGTGATGGTCGTCATGACTTCCAGAATGCACCCGAAGTGACTCCGACGGAGGTTCTTGAGGTGTACTCCGATTATGTCAAGGACGGTGACTATCAGTCCGTTGGCAGTCGTCACGATTTTATCGTCGATCAGCAGGCTTTTGATGGATTATGGACGGAATGGAATCCTACGGAAGTGACACCGGAAATTGATTTTGAAGCAAATATGGTGGTTGTCGCTACCGTGGTCGGCCCCAACAAAATTATGATGCAGACTACTCTGGACGCGTCAGGGAATTTGATGCTGAAAGCAGTTTCCACGAAGATGTGGGGGCCAGGCTTTAGCTATCAAATTCAGGTCATTCCAAATGAAGGTGTCGAGTCTGTAAACCACGTCGATATTGATCGTGAGGGTGGAATGCCTACAACCGAAGAGTTAGCTCAGGATAGAATCGATCGATTGCGTCAGTGGAAAGAAGAAGGCAACCTTCCAAGTTTTATCTCCCCGGATTTGGCGGATGACGTCCTTAGTAACCTGGAAAATGGTGAGACACCGCTTGGTAAAGTTTTCCGACGGTTTATGATTCGTCAGGGCTAGGGACCAGTCGATAATAAAACCAGCCTGTTTCTGGGCGGTAGAAACGCCAGGGTAACTAGCTGGGATTATTGGTCTCATATCTTTTGAGCTTTTCTTCATCCACCACTACACCCAGTCCGGGAAGTTCTGGAACTTTCATCGTTCCGTTGGTGATAGGAATCATGCATTCGAGGATATCATCACTTAATCCGTAGTAGGTGCAGTCATTTGGCATGTTGTAGGCCGGTATTGCTGAACAGATATGTAGCATCGCTGCGGTTTTAAGCCCCAAATCATGTCCGCAGTGCATAATTACCGGGATTTCAGCGGCTTCGGCCAGGTGTCCAATTTTTACACAGGGCAAGATTCCTCCGGCTGTATGCGTGTCAGGCAAAATGAATTCCGCCGCATCGGCTTCCAGTATCTTGATGACACTCTCCGGCCCTTCGACACTTTCGTTGAGTGCTATCGGGGTTGTCGTCTGGTCACGCAGCCATTTTGCATCACTTAGGGGTTCCGCCATGATTGGCTGCTCGAAATATTCGAGTTCATATGGCTCCAGTCGAATCGCTAGGTCGGCAGCTTCTTTATTGGAATATGCTCGGTTCGGGTCGATGCGAAGTTTTAATTTGTCTCCAACAGCATCCCTTACTCCCCGAGCCATTTCGAAGTCTTCGTCAGCATTTGCCCCCCCCTTCGTTTTTAGAGTCGTGTACCCCTGTTCGACATACCAACGAGCCATGTCCCCTGCCCGTTCATAGGACTGAATTCCCATACAGGCTGCCAGTTCAACACACTCTCTCACCTTACCGCCAAGTAATTTGTAGAGGGGTTGTGCATTGTCTTTCCCGATGAGATCCCACATTGCCATTTCTATCCCGCAACGCAGGCGGGGTTCAAAAGGGTTGTCTAGGTGATACTTTTCCAAATCATAAGGATCCCGGCCGTTCGTGAATTCCTGGGCGTCCCGATTCTGTTTTTCGATGTCGATAGGAGACAGGAAGTTCTGATTGTGTTCGCCCCAGCCAATTAATCCAGTGTCAGTTTTCAGTCTGACAATTGCCTTGGTTGTCCAATCGCTCGTTCGAATATGAGAGCGATAAGGAGCGAGTGGTTTTGTTTGACTGATTTCCACCAGGAAGACCTGGCACTCGTTAATTCGCATTTTTCAGTGTTCCTTCCAACAGGTTCCAGAGTGTGTTTATTTTGTCATATTTACACACGAAACCATAAGCGTAATTTGGTTGAGATGAAATTGGTGCGCCCTTTTCAATCGTTTTTGGTATCAATTATAGGTAATGAGGCTTTACTGAAATCTGGCAATTCAAGCTGGGATATGATTTCACATATGTTGTTTCGAGCAAATACCGAAAGCAAAAAGCAAACGGCGTTTATCCTCAATGCTATCTGTTGTGTTTTGTTTCTGTGTTTAGCGGTGGGGTTTCGTGGCTGCAGTATGTCTGGGATGCAGTCCGTTCTGGAAGTACAGCGGACCCCTCTGGCCTATAACGCCGGACTCATTGACGGAATGGCGATGGTTGAGGGGAAGATTAGGCGGGATGATGCTACCTTAAGGACCAAAATTAATGGCCGGCCGTGTGTTTACTTTGACTGGGAAAAAGAGGAGGAAGTAGAGGATTCAGAAGGCGATAAATCATGGAGAACCGTCGACTCCAAAACGATGTCAGTTGATTTTCGGCTTGTGGATGCTTCCGGAGAAGTCTCCGTAGCCAATCGAAGAGGGCGCCCCGAACGTTTAGTTAAGAAGACAGGCTATCGTAGATATGGGAAATATCGTGAAACCGAGTATGCAATCTTGCTTGTGGACACTGTGACGGTAGTAGGAGGCTATCATAGTGAATTAAATGAGATTTCCAGAACGGCGCCGGCTTTAGCCACGGAGTTTACAATTTCTACCCGTGGGGAAGATGCCATCCTCCGCACGCTTGGTTGGAGTAGTATGTTCTGGATGGTAGGGGCCATTTTTCTGTTCGTGTTCTTTGTCGGATTGTTGTTCGACCTCTTAGGTCAACACCATATTATGATGGCTTCTCTGACGCTGTTCTTGACCTTGCCGCCGGCGTTGTTTTTGCAGTGGGTGTATGTTACGAATTCGCAATTGGATGCTGGTGTTGAACGGGTGCAGCACTACAAGCAAGTAGTAGATGAATTGCCGAGAGCTGAGCAAAATCAAAGCCTGCGATCGGCACTTTTAAAACGCGATACGAACGTGGCAGTGGAGCTTTACGAAACCTACAGAACGCGAACGACAAACGTTTTGCACAGGTTTTTAGGGGGATATGGCCCGATAGAGAAATTAGCACTAGCATCGGATGAACAATCGGCACTTACCGGCTTCCCGCAGCGGGTACGGACAGGCTCCGTCCTTCAGATCAGTTACGTTCTCTTGTTGGCAATCGGTGGGAGCGTAGGCACTTTGTTGTGCGGCTTTATGGGATACCGAAAGCTAGGAACGAAGAGAATGATTGAGAATATTCCCACCTCACCCGTCAAGGGAGTGGTTCCGGGGCTTACTGAGGTAGTGGGGACGGTACTCAAAAAAGACAAGTTGATTTCTGCAAGATACAGTGGAACCTCAGTGATTTATTGTCGGTATCTTAAAGAGCGGCGAGTCAAAACGGATAAAGATAAATACGAGTGGCGGACAGTGGAGTCTGGAGTTTCATTGACCGACTTCTACCTCAAAGATGAGACCGGCCAAATCGTAGTGGATCCTGAAAAAGCGGAGGTTGATGCTTCCCGAACTTACTACGAGCGTAAGGGGAATTTGCGATATACCGAATGGACTTTCAAACCGGGCCAGGAGCTTTATATTTTAGGTCCGGCCGTTTTGGATTCTTTTCATGATACAGCGCTGACGATTGAGCATAGTTCCAGGGAGAGGCATTTCTTGATTAGTGATCAGGATGAAAGTTCTGTATTACTGAAGTATGCCAGAACCGGCCTTACTTATCTTGGGATTGGGATCGCATTTTGCACCAGCGCTGTATTTATTCTTTACGGAGGGGCGTCGTTTGATCCCTTTGGATATTTTGCCGGTGCTTTGTTTGCGGTTCTGTTCCTGCTGATACTGAATGTCGCATTCATCTTCAATGATCTGATCTTCATGAAGGCGTGGCTCTCCAGAGCCCAGGCGAATCTCAATGTATCTTTGAAACGACGAGCAGATTTGCTCCCTAATTTGGTAAAGATTGTGAAAACAGCGTTGTCATTTGAGAAGAATGTTCAGACAAGAATAGCGCAGTTGCGTCATGGAATGACAAGTGATGCCTCAACGACCGATCGAGTGGGAGGGCTGCTTGACCGGTTTAAGGTGCTGCTTGAAGATTACCCTTCGATAAAGACGGATAAACTGGTGATGAATCTAGGCAATAGGATTGTTGAAGTAGAAAATCAGTTGCAGTTCGCTCGGTCAGGCTTCAATGCTGTGACAGGAACCTACAATGTGAGGATTCGAACGTTTCCGGATGTTTTGTTAGCACGTTTGATGGGAATGCAATCGGCTCGTTTCTTTCAGTTAGATCAGCAGCGTGAAGGCGAGGTAGTTGATGTCAATGCCTTACTAGATCAGAAAACTGAAACCGCGCAACGCTCAAGCCAGGATAATAGCATTCTGTCCACAATGAGTTCTCCTGAATTGCTATCCGTGGCCGTCTTCTGCGTGCTTTGCGAAGATAGTAAAGTTGAGAAAGAGGAATTTGCTCGGTTTTACGAGTATGCATCTTCAATCACGGGTCTTAGTGGTCCAGATCAGCTCAAAGCGTTGGGGAAAAAGATAGGTGCATGGGTTTCCACCGTCGGGTTGAAACAGGCCGTGGTTGAAATTGCTAAACGCCTTGAGAGCCTTAGTGGTAACGAAGAGGCCGGTTCATTGATAACGATTATGAATCGTATTGCTGAATCGGATGGGGAAATTACCGGTGTGGAAGAGGCGATGATTGGGAAATTTCGGGATGCACTTGGTGGCATAGTTGTAGGCGAAACCAAGGGGCCTAACGAGCAGGTTTATATTTCCTCTATTCAGGAAGAGGTGCCTTTGGAAAGGCAGCAACAAATCCTGATGCTTGCCCTGATCAGTCTGGTTTCAGCTGACGGCCAGATTAATTCGGAGGAATTCGAGGCAATAGTCGAATTCACCATTGCCAACACACCTTTGGCAGATCGAAAGCAGGTTCGCCAGGTAGCCGATTCGGCACTCGACCGGATTAAAGAGTCGGGCCTTGAGAAGATCGTTGAGGAGGTTGTCGAAATTCTTCCAAATGCATTTAGTAAAGATGTGGTTTCCCAGTTGACTCAATTCATTGTTCAGTTGTCTGAAGTCGATGGTGAAGTTCACGAAAGCGAACAGAAGATTGCGGAAAGGTATTTGAGAGCGTTGCGGCAGGATTAAAATTGTTGTTGCAGCGGTACTAACCTAGCAACCCGATGGTGGTTTTGAAATCCTGCAGTTGTTCCGTAGCACCCATTCCTGTGACACACCAGCTTGCCGTGGCCGTTCCTAGTCGGGCCGCTGATTCGATATCCATTCCTCGACTTAGACCACTAATTAGACCGCCGTAAAAACTATCCCCTGCTCCGGTGGTATTGACCACGGGTCCTGGCGGCTTAATAGATGCGATTGTCAGAAATTGTCCTTCTTTGGGACTTAATAGGATCCCCTGCTCTCCGCGTTTAACTCCAACCACACCAGGGGCGCCACAATCCCTGAATTTCGCGATCATGTCTCGCGGGACACGAAGACCGGTTTGAGATTCTGCCTCATGCTCAGTTGGTATATAGATGTCTAAATAAGGGAGGCAATTGTCTAGAGGGATTATGTCTCCTCCTCCACCGGCACAGTCAAGTGCTGTTTTACATCCGGTTTTTTGGACGGCCTGAAGTACTTCGTGAAGCACGGGTTCTAAGTTAGGTAACAATCCATAGTACCCCAGTAACAGGTATTTAGACTGGGCGATGAAATCTAGGTTGTCGTCGATTAAGGAACGGTCGATGGCCTCGCTGGCACCTGGTTTGTAGGCAAAAATATGTTCCAGCTTGCTGTTCATTAGCACGGCGGTTGCACTAGTGTCCAACCCCTCGCGTTGCTGAAAACGGGATGTGTTCACGCCTTCATCTCGTAACTTTGAAATGAGGAATCCCCCCCATTCATCCGTTCCGGCCAGAGATAATGCGGCAGTACGGCTTCCAAGTCTGGCCAGAGCAATACTGCTGTTAGAAACGTTGCCGCCGACAGTGGGAGTAATGGTGTCGAGTGCCCAGGTGCCTTCCTGATTTAACGGTTGATCGAGGTTCAGCGGGCCGATTAATAAATCGACACAGGAGATGCCGGCAACAATGCAGTCAAATTCAATAGTCATATGGGATTAGTTAATTGTGGCAAGTAGATTAACGAGGCGATTGTGATTGCGTTAGAATAGACCTTATTATGGTCAGGGAATAGGTCATGGTGGTAATTCAAAATAGAGAACAGGGAACACAAAAGAAGTAATATGGAAAAGTCGTTAGACATTAAGATACGCAATATTTTGGCAGACCCAGGCTGTAATGACTTTATCATTGCCGATGCTAAAGACGGTGATATGGGGTTTGGAGTTGCCGCCCCGGGCTTAAATAAAGAACCATCCCATCTGGAATACGGAAGTGTAAACGATCATCGCGATAATATGCGAGCGATTGTCGAACAGGGATTGGTGGATATCATGTTGATGAGTGTAAGTGCAAGCGAGCAACTGACACTCGAAGAGCGTATTTTTGATGACTCTACAGTCACCCCTGCCATTCGTGCCAATGACACGTCGGACATTTGGTGTGGCCTGAGTGCGAATTACGGCGACCAGCCGTCATTACCTTTTCGTTCCACCACGATTGAGCACGCTCAATGCGGTAAGGCAATTTGCTCTGATGAAGAACGTAACCTGGGTGCTAACCTCGGTTTGTACTCGATGACATTCAATAATGATGCTCATTTAGATCGTGAGGCATTGCAGGCTTATAAAGAATTTCGTATCGAAGCCGAGCTTAAGGGCTTCCGGCATTTTCTAGAGGTGTTCGCACCCAACTGTCCGGTCCAGTCGATCGCCGATGTACCGCGATATGTAAATGACTGTATTACCCGAACACTTGGAGGAGTGCCTAAGGCCGGTCGTCCGATTTTTCTTAAGATTCCTTATTTCGGTCCCGAAGCAATGGAGCAGTTGACGCACTACGATAGCTCCATCATCGTAGGAATTCTTGGTGGCTCATCCGGGACAACCCATGATGCTTTTCGGATGCTATGGGAGTCTAAAAAATACGGTGGTCACGCGGCTCTGTTTGGACGTAAGATTAATAATTCTGAGCATCCACTGACCTTTGTCAAATTTCTGCGACATCTGGCCGATGGGGAATTGGAGCCGGAGCAGGCAGTGCGTGACTATCACGGCGAACTGTCAAATCTTGGTGTTCAACCTTACCGGGCACTGGATGATGACTTGCAGGTCACTCAGGTTTAGATGCTCTTGCTATATTTGTCCGACCTGCTCAGCCTGCATTTTGTGGTTGATGATCCCTATGGCACTGGCTTTCAGTTGGAAGACGACGACAAACCAAAGAACAAATCCGACGAGGGAGAGCAGTACGCCAATGAGTGGCACGATAGCCGCTATCTGCAGAATGCAGAAAGTCAACGCTAAGCCAGTCGGTGGCTGTGGGCTTGAGATCCCTTGTTGTTGATAGTACTTTTTCATGTGGTCAGCTAATTTCCAGTAGGTAATAAACAGGATGACCCACCAGGCAATTAGCGCAATGAAGCTGAAGAGAACGAAGAGGAGTGGATTAATAGCCGCTAGTATGACCCCTGTCAGCCCGATGCCGACGGGAATGAAGTGAAATCCGATGATTGCTCCCGGGGTAAACTTCACGCTTGGGTCATCCTGAATCTGCGTCCATAGCGTGTGAAAGAATACTAGGTAGCAGATGGTACCGATTAGCCACAGAATGAGACAAGCAATGGCTTTCGTTCCCATCCCTTTAAGGAAGGCAAGCCCCGCCGTATTCTGGGCGTCTTCTAGATCTAGGTTCTCAACCTCACTACGATCGAAATCTGAAGTCTCCTCAGCAAGGGAGAAAAGCATTTCTATTTCGATCTCCTGTTCGCTCATATTCTCAAAGCGTTCCGGATTGTTGGAAAAAACCGTAATAAACGGCACGGCGATAATATAGATGAGCCAAATTGTCGCTATGGTAAAGCTGATGATGACTCCCCATAAGTGTTTCCCGAGTCGGCCTCGATGATCGGGGTTCACTGACCCAAATTGAAAGGCGCTTTGCTGCGCAAATGCATAAGGATTTGTAGTGGCATTTACAGACTCGGCTTTAACTGGTGCACCCCCAAAAGGAGTATTGAGAGCAGTTGTAGCCACTGGCTGAGGAAGTGGAAGGGCTCCGGCATCCTTTAGGATTTCAACGTGCTGGCAGGAAGGACACTCCCCTTGTTGGCCCAGAAGTGAAGTGGGAAGAGTCAGCGACTCACCACATTGACTGCATTGGTATTCAAAGGTATCCGCCATTGGCAGGGGGCTCCGATTTCGAATTGGTAATGCGAGCAATCCTCGCTCGATATATAATAAATAGATGCAAACGTTATTGAAAATTGCCGGATTGATATCGCTGTTGTTGGGTGTGACTCGGGTTCAAGCGCAGCCATTACACGATATTATTGATACTTTCATAGTGACAGCACAAGGTGAATCCAGTTCAATTCAATCCGCTTCGCTGGATGATTATGGGTTTGCAAGAAGAGTGTATCTCGACTTGACGGGCCGGATTCCCACCGTTTCGGAATTACTCGAATTTGTAGGCGATAGTGAACCGCAGAAACGCGAAGTCCTTGTTGAACGCCTGCTTGCCTCTCCCGCGTACGCTCGACATATGCAATATACGTTTGATGTCATGTTTATGGAGCGTTTACCCAAGAAACATGTACCTCCCGAAGAATTTCAGACCTATCTCAGAAAGTCGTTTGCTGAGAATAAACCTTACAATCGGCTTGCGACAGAAATCTTAACAGCTGATGGTTCCGTGCCCGAATTGCGAGCTGCGAGTCGGTTCTTGTTAGATCGGGAAATTAAACGCGAAGAGACGGTGCGCGCGATTGGTCGGGTCTTTTTAGGACGAGACTTACAATGTGCGCAATGTCATAATCATCCCAATGTTGATGGCTATTTACAGCAGCATTATTATGGTGTCGCGGCATTTTTGCAACGCAGCTATCTGTTTACCGACCCGTCCTCCAAAGTAGTGTCAATCGGGGACAAGATAGAAGGAGATGTGACTTTCACGTCTGTCTTTACTGGTGAAGACGGGAAGACGCAACCACGTCTCTTAGGACTCCCAGAGATTCAAGATCCTCAACAAGAAGAGCAACCCTACGAAGTAAAACCGGACTCTAAGAATCGTGGAGTACCAAAGTACTCACGCCGACTGCAACTTGCGCCGGCGATGACTAGTTCCGATAATCTGGCATTTCGACAGAACATTGCTAACCGCATTTGGGCAATGATGGTTGGACAAGGGTTTGTTGAACCACTCGATATGTTTCATGAAGGTAATGCTGCTTCTCATCCGGAATTGCTGACGGCACTGGCAAACGATTTTATGCTGCACGATTATGATATCAAGTATCTGATTAAAGAGATCGTAATGACGCAAACTTATCAGCGCCAATCCGAACTAAAAGTACAAGATTTCGCCGATGGAAATTCACGGTATCTAAATGGAACGTTGAAGCCCTTGAGTCCCGAGCAGTTCGCCTGGTCGCTCCTTCAGGCGGTAGGGGTAGTGGAAAAGACAGAGCGAAGTGTTATTGCCGCTTTGGAAAAAGAAGATGCGAATTTTAAGGAAGCGACTGCTCAAAGTGCGGTTCTGATTGAGGGGAAGGTGAGCGTAGCACTGAAATCCCAGATCGACTCTATAGTGAAAGTGTTCGCTGGTAGCAATGCAGCATCCAGGTTTGATGCCTCAGCCGATCATGCGTTGTATCTACTCAATGGTCCCGAAGTTGCTAAGTGGCTGGCGGCAGGTCAGGATATGTTGTTAGATCAGTTACTTAAGGTGGATGACAATCAGGCGCTCGTAAGCAGAGTATTTTTGACAATCTACTCGCGTATGCCGTCTGATCCGGAATTAAAGCTCGCCGTGGAATTTCTTAGTGTCGGAGAACAAGGGCGTGAAGAAGCTGTTCGAGAGCTTGTTCGCACTTTACTCTGTAGTGCAGAATTCCGATTTAATAAATAGAAGCCTGGTAACTCCCGACAAACTTGAAGGAATTCAATAATGACGATGCGAAGAAACGCAGGGTGTAACACGATAGATCATCATGTAACACGCCGTCAATTCATGGGTACTGGAGCGATGGCAGGAGCGATGGCGGGGTTTGGCAGTCTTCTAACTCCGGCAATGGCGGGGGAAATGAAGTCAAAGCAGAAGCAAATCCTTCAGGTGTATTTGCAAGGCGGTGTTAGTCAGTTTGAGGCTTGGGACCCTAAGCCAGGGACGAAATACGGCGGGCCCTTCAGGCCTATTTCCACGAGTGTGCCCGGATTACAAATTTGTGAACTGTTGCCGTACACGGCTTCAAAAATGCATTTACTTTCTGTTGTACGCAGTATTAATCTGGAAACAGACGACCACACAGTGGGCCGATTGTTTATGGAGAAGGGTCGAAAGAACGGTGATTACCCGTTTGTAGGTGCCGTCGCTTCGAAGTATCTGACAACACCGGATAATCCGCTCCCGGGCTATGTTCATATTACGACAAGGGGGATCGTTGATCAAACCGCCGGATTTCTTGAGTCCAAACATGCGATGATGCGTCTGGAAGGAGTCAAGCCACCGACAAACCTGGAGCGGCCTCAGGGCGTACCCAAAGAGCTGGCGATTCGTGCCGAAGGTTTGCGAAAGCAGTTGAATAATCAGTTTGGAGGTAAACGAAGTCGCGCATTAATCGATTCGTATGACACTTCGTTCGAGCAGGCACAGCAACTCATGGCTCGCGCCGACCTGTTTGAGAAACAGGATGAAAAAGAGTTAGATCGTTACGGTCGGCACTGGTTTGGTCGCCGTTGCTTGTTAGCCAAGACCTTACTCGAAGAAGGCGTAACCTGCGTGAAAGTTACTCACCATGGGTACGACACCCATGCGGAGAACTTTAATTTTCACGTCGAACAGTTAGACGAATTTGATAAGACATTTGCGACACTGTTAGGGGATATTGAAGAAAGAGGGATGTTAGATAATGTCCTTGTCGTTATCTATTCCGAATTCGGCAGAACACCGAAAGTGAATCACAAATATGGACGTGACCATTGGGGGAAATCGTTCTCCATCGCGTTGGGAGGCTGTGGGATTCAGCCTGGTGGTGTCATTGGTGCCACCAATGCAGACGGGACAGAAGTATCTGAAAGAGAAGTTGATGGTGCCCATCTGTTTCATACTTATATGCAGGCTGTAGGTATAGACTCTCAATCTAACCACGCATTGGATGGGCGGGCAGTCCCCATTGGTGATCCGGTTGCGGCCCCTATCAAGGAGTTGCTGTCGTGAGAAACGAAGAGCAGGATACGATAGAAACCACTGAAACAATGGACGGCACTCGTCCGGAGTCTGCTGTTCCGGCCAACGCTAAAGAAGTTCGGAAATTCACTCACGCAGAAGCCCTTACGAATTGTCGGTTAGATCCGAGCGGACGATACGCCTTCGCCGGTGCGGAAGACTTTGGGGTTTATCGGTGGAATCTGGAAACTGGTGAAAAAGTGATTTATCGTGGGATTCACGATAGCTGGGTACGAAGGATTGATTTTTCAAATGATGGAACACATGTTTTCACTTCCGGTTGGGATGGCCGCGTGGTTGTCTGGGAAGTAGATCCTGAGACGGTTGAGAAAATCGAATTGCCGGTCGAGAAGGCGGGCGAAGGTCGATCTGACAAAACAGACGGTGAAGTGACGCAAACGGTGGAATCTGAGATTGAACTCGTAGTTGATAACCCCGTCCGAATTGTCGATGCACATCGTGGATTCGCTCGCTGGGTGCATGCAGGCCCCAACGGCAAGTATGTAGCCACATGCGGTAACGATAAAGTGATCCGCCTCTGGGATGCCAAACGATGGAAACTCAGGAAGGAGTTTTCCGGGCACGGGAGACATCCCTATGCCGTGATGATTCATCCGGACGGTGAAAGTCTGGTGTCGGAAGACTTGATGGGGGAGATTTTTGTCTGGAATGCCAGGACCGGGCAACGCTTGAAAGAACTGAAGTCAGGAATGACTGGCTTTGATAATAAGTTTCAGGCAGATATGGGTGGTGCCAGAGATATGGCATTTAATCAGGATGGCTCCTTGGTCGGTTGTGCTGGAATTACCAATGTGGTGAATTCGTTTGCCGGTCAGCAGGACCCGATTATTTGCATTGTCGATTGGGAATCTAAGGAAATTACGAGTCATTTACGGACAAAGAGTAATTCCCCAGGCGTGGCCTGGGGAGTTCGCTTCCATCCCGAAGGTTATGTCGTGGGGGCTATGGGGAATCAAAACGGTAAAGGGACGGTCGAATTCTGGTCATTAACCGAATCCTCCCCCGAGAATTCGGCGGAGGTTAAAGGCGATTCTGCAGGATGTGATGGCTCAGGTGAAGCAGTCGTGGAAGAAGAAAAGAAACCTCGTGAAATCAAGCCGTTCCATGTGGTGGAGGTCGACAAACCGGTGCGGGGAATCGATTTCACGAAAGATGGCCGCCGCTTTATTGTCGCCTGTAGTGACGGCTCATTACGGGTGTATCAGATCTAAATAAAGGAGCTTCATTCAAGCTCTCTCCCCTGCCATGTATGGAAGACGGGGCAAGTCACCTATTTCTTTGCGATAGGTTTCTTGGCACCGGTTTCTTCCAGGTGTTCCTTTAGTTCTCTAAGTAGCTGGCCGGTCACTTCGGGTTCATCGTCAACCAGATTGTGCAACTCACCAATGTCTTTCCCAAGATGGTAAAGCTCGATCTTCATCGGGTCATAATAGTAGATAAGCTTCCAGTTTTCACTGCGGACGATGGAGTACGGATCTGCTCCGCCACGATGGCGATAATGAGGGAAGTGCCAAAATAAGGAACGTTCGGGCCCTTGCCCCCCTTTAAGTATTTCGGTCAGGTCTACCCCATCCAGAAGGTGATTCTTCTCGACGGAAGTGTGCGTTATCGAGGCAACAGTTGGGAAAAGGTCGACGCTGGTGATCGGTGTACTGTTGACGGTTCCGGGTTTAGTAACCCCTGGCCAACGCACGATCCACGGCACGCGAATGCCGCCTTCAGTTGCAAATCCTTTGCCGATCTTCAGAGGAGCGTTGTCGGTCGGGTTGTCATTACGATCAAGACCTCCATTGTCGCCCGTAAAGATGATAACGGTATTGTCTGTGAGTTCGTGTAACTCGAGGGTTTCGAATAATCGCCCCATTGAATCATCGAGGCTTTCAAGCATTGATGCATAGGTGGCATTGTCTTGCCCTTTTCCGTCTTTCAAAGGAATGTATTTTTCGGTGACCGACTGCTTTGCCTGGATGGGCGTATGGACGGTGTAGTGAGATAGGTAGAGTAAGAATGGCTTGTCTTTATTGCGACGAATAAATCCTACTGCTTCGTCGGCCTCTCGATCCGTTAAATATTCCCCCTCCTTGCGGGGCTTTAATGTGGGAATACCTTCCTGCAGGCGTTTGTTCGTGTACGGGTCAAAGTAACTGGGAGGCTGCCCATAGTCCCATCCACCAAAGTTTTCGTCAAATCCCTGGTCCGTCGGCAAATACCCTTTGCCACCGAGGTGCCATTTGCCAATAAAGCAGGTAGCATATCCGGCAGGTTTTACTAGCTCAGCTACCGTCGTTTCGTTATGTGGTAAGAAAGAGTTGTTTACAGGAGTCAAATAATTGAGCCCAGCATCGTGATACCCGGAACGGTTAGAGTTTGGCCCTTGACGCCCCCCTAATTGGAATTCAGCGCGAATCCAGTCAGTGATTCCAAGGCGATGGGGGTGTCGTCCCGTCATCAAAGCAGCCCGAGTTGGTGAGCATACAGCACAGGCAGCATAGCCATCGGTAAACCGTGTCCCTGTTTTCGCCAGGCGGTCGATATTGGGGGTTTTGTAAAAGTCAGAGCCTTGAATGCTTAAGTCCATCCAGCCCAGGTCATCAACCAAAACGACAATAACGTTAGGTTGTTGTTTGGTTTTGGTGGCCGCCGCCAGAAAAGTGGAGCTGGACAGTAATGTGAGAATGGTTAGTAATAATCTTCGCATTGGTAGCCTTCAATATTTGAACGAGTTTTCGAGCAAGTGATTATAACCCAAATGCAACCTGCCGGTTGTTTAGACTCTTGCGTCTTAAGGCGGGCGTTCCTGATAGTTCGGTTTACCCAGCTTTCTGTAACATCGCTTTAGAAAAGCGCACTGTTGAAGCATCTAAAGGAACCCCGTCACCTTATTGGTTTAGGATTCCAGGGATAGCCCCTGCATCAGATTGTTGCGAATGTACTCATCGGCACACCGATTGCATATAATACATGTAGAGAAGCAAAACCTCAACAAAGTGTAGTCGTTTTGTTGTTTTGAAATGAGACATGTGCTATCGAAATGATGACACAATGGGTGGAAGGAGTGATTGTTGTGAGTAGTCATGCGAATTGGGGCAGTTGTAATCGTTTTCGTAAGCGATTGTTTTTGGAGCAGTTGGAACCAAGGCTTGTTTTGACAGGGCTGACTCCACACTCTTTTGCCTTTGACCTTATTGACCTCTACGACATGCGTCGTGCTCAGGAATTTCAGGAAGTGGACGGTGATGGAATCGGAATTGCTATCATCGATACTGGTGTAGACACTTCTCACAGCATGTTCACAGATCGTATTGTGGCAAACGTTGATTTGGTCTATCAGACCGAGGGTAATTATTTTACGTCCGGCCACGGGACGCATGTTGCTGGTATTGCCGCCGCATCGGATCCGGACATCGGTGTTGCGAATGAGGCCGATATCATCTCGCTGCAGGTATTCAGTGAAACTGATGGCTATTCATCTTGGGTTCAGATTCTTGGGGCACTACAGTGGGTGCGTGAGAATCATCATGCTCACAATATCAAGGTGGTGAATATGTCGCTCGGTGGTGGGCTCTATGCAACCTCCAGCGATGCAGCGGCCGTCACTCAGGACGTTTATCGTGAAATCCTCAATCTCGAGCGTTTGGGTATTACGGTCGTTAGTGCGGCCGGAAATGAGTACGGAATTGATCGGAACGGCCAAGCTCAAATGGTTCGTAACGCGAATGCTCCTGGGATTTACAGCACGCTTGTGGTTGGTGCCGTGTGGGAATCCTATGAGGGTGGTGGGATTTGCATGGGAGAACAGGTTTGTGATGTGACGACGGCCTCGGACCGAATTGTTCATTTCAGTCAACGTCCCCCAGCGCAGGACAACGTTGTGTTTGCTCCCGGGGCATTCATTCTTAGTAGTGTTCCGGGAAATGAATTTTCAGAGCTGGCCGGTACGAGTATGGCGTCGCCAATGGTAGCGGGGACGGTTGCTTTAATGCAGGATGCTGCCATGACATTTGGCGGTCGGTATCTTGAAACCTCAGAAATTCAGGAAATCATCCGGACTTCTTCCGATGTGATCCATGATGGGGATGATGAGAATTCAATCACGACCGTTGATGGTTTATCGTTCACCTATACCAATACAGACTATCCTCGTATCAATGTTCATCAGGCTGTGAAAGCAGTACGAGAATTGGTTGAGATTAATACTGAGCGGGAAGATCGTTATGAAATAAACAGTGGAGATGCGAATAGTACGTTGAGCGGTGCCTATCAGGGACCCGCATTGCCGTTGCGTTGGAGTATTTTCGACAATGACCCCAACGAAGCAGTGAAACTCAAGGGGATTCTCGGAAAAGATGGGCGTCGTTTTGAATCTGGTGACGCCGATGTTGACATGTTCCGCTTTGAAGTGACTGCCCCTGGAGTTGTGATATTGCAAACCGAAGCCTGGGGTAATCGCGAGCCTGCAGACACCCTGCTGCGTCTTTTTGATGAAAATGGAACACCGCTTGTCTCCAATGACGACTATGACAATACGACGTATTCCCATCTGGAAGCGGCCCTGCCGATAGGCGTGTATTACGTGGGTGTAAGTGGATCGGGGAATGATAATTACTCTCCGACTCATCCGGGTTCCGGGACTGCGGCGGACCGAGGTCATTACAAACTAGCGTTTAGTTGGGCCAACGATGACCTCAATGGTTTTCTGGATACCGCGGTGCAGGTCAGCTTCAATCAAGGTGAAACTTCGTTCACCGGTCTAATCGGTCAAGATTATGGTGATCACGTAGGAACACAGGATGTCGATTTGTTTCGTTTGGTTGTCCCGGACGATGGGAAAGTCCTAGTGGACATCGACACACCCTTCACCGAAGGTTACGTGGATTCGTTTTTAAGGGCGTTTGATGCTGATGGAAATGAGTTGGTTTACAGTGACGATCAGTTAGAAGTCGATCCGTTTGGGTATTCGGTGGAATACGTTGATGGCGCCTATCCTGGTTACGTGTTCGAGCATCCGACAGATCGGCAGTACTTTGAGGGACATACGACGGACAGTTTTCTCATGGGCTCAGAGTTGGAGCAAGGTCAGGTCGTTTATTTTGGTGTTTCTGGTCAGCGTAATCATAGCTACAACCCGATGAGTGTAGATGGTCGTCGAACAACATTTGGTGGTTTCTACGAAGTTGAATTTCAATTCGTTTCCAAGGACCTTACGGGGAATATTAATCAGTCGATGGTGCTGCCCGACGCGAATACCTGGTACGAAGAATTGATCTACTATGACTGGGACGGTGTCGCAGAAGACTGGGTAGAGGTTAGCGATAAAGACATTGACTTCTTTCAGGTGACGCCGGCAGTAACCGGTGTCTTGGAGTTTGACGTTGATTCGTATGTCCTCGAAGATAATGACGATGACCTGGATAGCGTCATTACTGTGTTCGATTCCAATGGAAATTACATCGCGCAACGGGACTGGGACTTCGTGGAAGATGGCAACTGGGATGCGAAGATTCACTTGGCGGGAACAGCCGGTGAAACCTATTACTTTGCCGTGAGTGGGTTTGGAAATCAGGCATTTGATCCGTTTGTAATCGGAGATGCTGTTCCCGGTGCCACGGGTTACTATCAAATGAAGTGGGATGAATTCGGGCCCGAAGCATACACTCTTTTGACCGATGATAAATTATCTCACCTCGGTATTCTCGACTTGGTTGTCGGCGATTCTCGTTCCGCAGAGATTGGCTATGATGACACGTTTGTTTTGACCGCAGAAGATGTGGATTTATATCGCTTCACTCCTGCCGAAGCGGGTAATTATATGATTTGGACGGATAGCTCTCAGGCATGGAGCGCTGATACCGTCTTGCGTTTGTTTGATGCCGACGGAAACGAGTTGGCTCAAAATGACGACGACCCGTATGGCGGTCTGGGTAGCTTTCTTCATTATGAATTCGCAGCAGATACCGCCTATTACCTCGGGGTCTCTGGCTACCATGAAGGTCTTGTTGACTACAATCCGGTCACAGGGGAAGGTGTTGAAGCCGGTTCCATGGGGCATTATCACATTAGTATTTCGCACACGGATATGCCGCCAACGGTAGAGCAGATTAGTGATGTGACAATTGATGAGGACAGCGGAGATCTTCAAATCGATCTGACCGGACTAAGCTCGGGGGTTGGTGAATCTCAGTCGTTCGTTGCGGAAGTGTTTGTATCGAACGATGAGCTTCTTAGTCACGCATTAACCCACACGGCCAATGCGACAACTGGTTCTCTCGATTTCTCATTCCCCGAAAATGCATTTGGAACGAGTTCTGTTGTTCTACAACTCATGGATGCTGGTTACGATCAAGATCTTGCGACTCTTGATGACAATCAGTTTTTCATTGAAGAATTTGCAGTAATCGTGAACCAGGTTAATGATGTTCCCGTGGCTTCCGATGGGCTTTATCAACTTGAAGATAATCACACGCTGGCTCCCGATTATGACAGTGATTTGTACAGTTTGGTCGAAGATCCGGATGTGGATCGGTTAGTCTTCACGCAAGTAACCGCGCCAGAATACGGCCAGTTGGTTTTGCGCGACGGAGGGACATTTGAATATGTTCCCGGCGAAAACTTTAATCGGGTTGATTCTTTTGAGTACAACGTAACGGATGGTACCGTGACCACGGAAACTCGTGTTGTAACGATCGAAATGGTGACAGACTATCTTTGGTTTAATGGCGCCAGTCCTGGTGATGTCAATGATGATGGTCACCTAGTACCGATGGACGCACTCACCGTGATTAACCGTCTTAATGCTGGTGAAGGTGGGGACCTTTCGTCTGATCGGGAAGGCGGTATGCAGGCTCCGTTTTGGGATGCCAGTCGTGATAATAAATTCTCTCCTATCGATGCTTTAGTCGTAATTAATGAGCTCAATAATGCACTTGAAGGAGAGGGGGAAGGCGAAGGCGTGATCTGGTCCAGTGCTGTTGATGATGCTTTTAGTCAAGACCTGAACTTGGTTTCTGCGGACAATCCTGAAGAGGATTGGAGCCCCTTGAGTCGGGTCGATAGCGAGGTGGTTGAAATGATGAGAACAGTAAGTACACTCGTTGGCGAACTTGAATTAGTCCGGGAAGAAGCTCTTCATTACGAAAGTGGTGATGGGTACGAAGATGAAACGTTGGGAATAACGGTTGAAGAACTCAGTTGATATCGACCTCGAGTTAAGATGATACAATGCATATAGCCGTATCTCATTTTTTCAGGATTCATATGCTATGTGCCTTAGAACCCTTGCTTGCTCTTTTCTATTGTTCTTCTGTGGGTATGCCGATGCCCGTGATATTTGGAAATCAAGTCAGTTGTCAGGCAGTCCTGAGCCGCCAAAGCCATATTCGTTAGTCCAGTCGTATTCCGGGCTTTCATTTACCAATCCTGTGTTGATTACAGGGAATTCCCAGGACGGCTTGCTGTATGTTCTTGAGCAGAAGGGGAAGCTTTTTAGTTTCAATGATTCGGAAAAGTCGGTAACTGAGCCCAATCTGGTGATTGACCTCCAAGAAGAGTTTGCTGCCACCGCGGCCTATGGCTTTGCATTTGATCCAGACTTTGTGGAAAACCAGTACGTCTATCTGACATTCATTGACGGCCCAAATCTTGAAGAGGGAACTCGGGTTTCACGTTTTAAAATGACAGGTGGCGGCCTACCGAAAATTGACCCTGCTACGGAAGTCGAGATTATTCGCTGGAGGTCCGGGGGACACAATGGCGGGTGCTTGAAGTTTGGTCCTGATAACATGCTTTACGTTTCTACGGGGGACGCGGCCCCGCCCTCCCCTCCGGATGGGAATAATACCGGACAGGGGGTGGACGACCTGTTGAGTTGCATTTTGCGGTTGGATGTGAGAAATGCGTCTGTCGATGATCCGTATGAGATCCCTGCGGATAATCCCTTTGTTGAATTAGAGGATGCGAGACACGAGATTTATGCCTTCGGCTTCAGAAACCCCTGGCGGATGAGCTTTGATTCAGAAACCGGAGAATTATGGGTTGGAGATGTCGGTTGGGAACTTTGGGAGATGGTTTTTCGCGTTGTTAGCGGCGGGAATTATGGCTGGAGCGTTACAGAAGGCCCCCAGCCAGTGCGAACTGACCTCAAGACAGGACCTGGTCCGGTTATTCCGGCCGTCGCCGCTCATCACCACTCAGAGGCTCGATCAATAACCGGCGGCTTTGTTTATCGAGGCAAACAGGCGAATTTGAAAGGTAAATATGTCTATGGAGACTATGTGACTGGCGTGCTCTGGGCATTAACCAATGATGGAAACCAACTTGTTTCGCTTGAGGAGATTGCACAATCGAGTTTAAAAGTCATTGCTTTTGGTGAGGACTCGAAAGGTGAATTGCTCGTGCTCGATTATGCCGGAGGGATTTATCGGCTAGAGAGTAATAATGTCGATGTAGATACAGAACGTTTCCCTCGGACTATCAGCGCAACAGGACTATTGGATGATGGGGGCGATCGTGTGCCGGGTGTGTTCAGTTACACACTTGCCCAGCCGCAGTGGGAAGACGGAGCCTCCGCAGATCGTTTGATCGGTTTGCCTGGGGAGGAGAATGTCATGCTTCAGCGTAACGGGACGATGCTCTACCCCGAAGGAACGACGCTGGCGAAGACACTGTATATTACCGAATCTGGAAAAACAGGGCACACGCGTTTGGAAACGCAGGTGATGTTTCTTGAAAATGAACAATGGAATTTTTATACCTATGCCTGGCGAGAAGATCAGACGGATGCTGATTTAGTTCCCGCGGAAGGTGGTTTGCGGAAAATCGTTGTTGACGATGTGTTGGCATTCGGTGGCAAGCGAGAGATCGAATGGCGGTATCACAGTCGGAGTGAGTGTAGAACCTGTCATAATAGTCGGGCCACCGTGTTGGGGTTTGTTTTGCCGCAATTAAATGCGTATTCAGGTAAATCCGGTGAGGATCATCGTGGGCAGGTACACGGATTGGTCGAAGAGGGAGTGATCCAGCTGGTGAACGCTGTCGGCGGAAAAGAGAATGCACATTCGGTAGAAGGTTTAAGCAAGGATTTACCGGGATTTCATAATGGACTTAGCTCAGATAAAGAAGCAATCGTAAAATCATATTTGGCGGCCAACTGTTCCCACTGTCATCGTCCGAGTGGGGGGGGGAATGCAACGATCGATCTTCAGTATCAAACAGGTTGGGAGAATATGAAACTCATCAACCATCGGCCTACCCGAGGTAGCTTTGGTATTCACGATGCCCGGATTGTTTCAGCAGGTGATCCCACCGGTTCAATTCTGTTGTATCGCCTGAGCACCGGCGGTCTGGGCCATATGCCTCATTTGGGTTCCAGAACACCGGATTGGATGGCGATTGATTTAATCAAGCAGTGGATTGAGGAGTTGGAAAGTCCCGAGTCGGATTCCCTTGTTGTTGATGTGGACCAGGCGGTGGTTGATTCTCGAGGTAAGCAGGCTGTTTCCGCTGCATTGGCGACCGTTTTAGATGCTTACGCGATCAGAACGCAGGAAAAAACATTGGCATTCATCCATGAGAATGTCGATGGCTCTGAGCCATCATTGGAGTTAGGCCTTTATCGGCCTTTCGTTGATCCCGCAATCTTGCCCCAAACGTTGGGAGAGAATATTGATTTTGAAAGTATTCTTAACCTTGTCGGTGATGTTTCACGAGGCCGTAAGCTGTTTCTTAATACTCAGGGAGTCCAGTGTAAAAGCTGTCATCAGATGGGCTCCGTTGGAAAGGCAGTAGGCCCTTCTCTAGAGGATATCGCGAAACGCCTTGATCGGCATGCGGTGTTGGAGAGTATTGTTCGACCGTCGGCTAGGGTCGATGCAAAATATGCGTCCTATGTGATCGAAACTATTCGTGGGCAGGTAATTTCGGGTGTTCTCCAGACACGAGATGCAAATCAGGTGGTTGTGGTAGATGCTCAGGGTAAGCAAACGAGTATCCCGATCGGTGAAGTGGACTTTATTGAACGTCAGGATAAGTCTTTGATGCCTGATTTACAGCTGAAGGATTTGACAGCACAACAAGTTGCTGATTTGGTTGAGTTCATTAAGAGTGCCAAGTAACAGCCGATAAACTGGTTGGCTACAGTCATGGATCTTACGGGGGTCGCAGGGATAGACATTCGCGGAACGGGTTTGGACTGAGCATGTCCCGTGTCGGCTTTAAGTCATCGCACCGCAGCAAATGCAAGTAAGCAATAGAAAGGCTGCGAAGAGGCCGCCAAAAATCTTCAGCCCAAGAATTAGGGGTTTTTTATATTGGCCCTGTACAAGTTGGAAAGGGCTGGTCGTTTTGTCCGTGACTTGCTGAAAATGCCTCAACGATATTACCGGTTTGTTACCGCTGCCGAATGTTTTTACCCGTTCGAGCACAGGTACTTTTTGCAGTGTCGGTGGAGCATATTTTGAGAGGGAAACTGGAGCGGGGGTGTAGGCTCGTGCTTCTGGCTTGGCAGGCATTTTCGTCTGAGTCAATTCAGATGTGTTTGCGGGTGTGCTCGCACCTTCTGTTTCCCTGCCTGATTTGTGAATGTTGACTTGCTCAGCCCGAGGTGTGAGCCCTTCTTTTTTAGGCTCACTACGCCGTGGGCGCGTCTGGCGAGCCTTTTGGCGTTCGTTACTTTGGATGCTTTGTTTGGCGATCGGTTTTGGTTGAGGTGGTTCCTGTCCATCCGTTTCAGCGTTGAAAGGAACCTTGCTTTTCAATGCAGATTCGGACTTAGGTGGATTTAGTTCAGAGCGAGTTGGGGTATGCGTCTTAAGAGGACCGGTAGAGTTAGGCCCCGGGGTGGGATTAGAGAGGAGACCTGTAGCCAGCAGTTTGTAGTGTTTGTAGGAGCTGTCCCAATCCAGGAATCTGACTGCAAATGAATGTTCTTCACCGCCACTCCAGCTTTCGGCCTCTTCATTCAACGAGGTAGGTAGCAGGATTTTTAATTCGGAATCGATCCCCTCGAGTGCACCAAGGAATCCATAGCCGTCTCGGTATCCATCTTCACGCACGTAACTGTAATTGCGTTCGATTTCTATGGCTGTCGTTGTTACGACATATTCGCTCTTCACTTCTCTGAGCTTGTCGATTTCACGTCGCTTGTCGTAGGAGGAGGTGATCTTCTCTAGCGACTGAAGGGTATGGATGATGTTTGTGGCCATATGTTTAGTTTAGTTGGGTCGCCTATTCGGGGAAATGGATTCAGTCGAGCGTAGGCCGGGATCTTGATGTTCCACAAGGTTGACTGATTAATTAGTCCTTTAGTTTCCAGAGTTGGAGCTCGTTTTTACTGGCTAAAGCGTAAAGAAATTTAGAGTTTGGTGAAAAGCGGAACCAGTCATATTTTGTTGCTTTATCATCACCGAGTTTAGCGAGGGCTTCTCCAGTCATGAAGTTGATGACCCAAATCTCATTGGAACTGGTGTTTGGAGAAAATGCCAAATGCGTTCCATTTGGTGCCATGCTTATGGAGGACGGTACACTGCTTAGGCCATTGATTGCCCAGTATGGACGCTTAAATGGGGTCTGGTAAATTCGAATCTGTCGGTCTTGGTTAATAGTTGCAATATAGTTGGATGTATGAGTGCTCGAGTGCATCTTAAATCGGATACCGGTTGTTGCTGATTGCCAGTTAGGCTCCGAGGCAGAGTCGTAACCGATTAACTGGTCGTTCTTTTCATTGATTGAAATTAGTCGGCTAGTTACTGCGGAGAGCGAGGGGTAATTTAGCGGAGGGCTGGCTTGCGAACCAAACGGATTCATGGCATGTTTTGTCCTGGAAAGGTTGAACTCATGGAGAGTCACCTTGCCTGAGGTGTCTCGAGCGAAGGCGAATCCGTCGAAAGCAGCCAGGTAGATCGAACTGGCATCGGTGAAGTTGCTTGTTTCCATTGTTGGTCGGCTGTTGGAGTTTAGCGGCCAGGAGTAAACCATTAGCTTTGCAGATGGTTTGCCGCCCTGATGGATCAAGACTTTAGTTCCATCGCCAGAGAACGAAACACCTTTGATCTCGGTCCGGATGTTTGTCGGAGTTTTGTATGCAATGCATCCAGCGCTCGGCTCAAGACGGTAGGCCTGCAGTGCTTTGCGACTTGAAATTAGAATGGCCGGGTCATTCGGGTGCATCCAAATTGAGGAGGGATAGGTGTTTCCTGAAATGTCATCGATAGTGAAGTCTGGATCGCGGGTTTTCAGTGATGCCCGTTTCCAGATTCCACGAGTTGGGATCGCTGCCCAATTCCGTTCGTCTGGTGATTGGGGTTCGATGATGCCTTGTGGCTCGGAAGTGAAAATGTCGTCATGTTGGGAGTAAGCAGTGGATGATCGGTAAGGATTCTTTACGTCACGGTCGTAGATAGAGTATACCCAGATGACAACTCCCACCGTGACAAGGATTATTAGTGTCGCCAAAGAGGTTGAAAATGCATTTTTCTTTGACTCCGTACCAGCTTTGGGGGCAAGCGTCTTCGCTTTCGTCTTGCTCGCCTGTTTGTTGGTTTTGGAATGAGGCCCCGGTTTTTGGGAAGAGCCTACTGTTGTAATAGCCGCAGCTTTTGCGAACTGTTCTGCTTTGCGTTTTTTTCGACGTTTGTTCTTGCGGGATTGCTGCGGTTTCCGAGCGTTTGGATCCTTGGTTCGTTTCTTCGGGGTAGCAGCAGGTTTCTTTCCTGCAGGTGGAGGTGGGAGATGGAGTGAATCAACGTTTACGGCGTCATCAGTGGTTTCCAGAGGGGGCGGAGAAGCAGGTTTAAGTTTGGCGGAATCGCCGATTTCCTGTTCAAGAGATTCTGAGGCTTGCGGTACTACGTTTTCAAGTTCGGGTTTAGATTCAGATTCAGATTCAGGTTCAGATTCAGGGATAGAATCAGCCCTGTGCGCCTGTGGTACTGTTGTTTTTATCGTAGGAGCGTCCTGATTTGCGTCGCCACTTTCATCAACGTTGAAGGCAGCGACCGGGTCTTGAGATTCGGTCGTAGTACGGTTTCGCACTTCAGCCTCATTTG
>Ga0115011_10000763_pt1 | contig 24579 bp, 16 predicted proteins | sample TroAtlMetagenome_2_FD_88705 | JGI IMG/M metagenome (GOLD analysis project Ga0115011, IMG submission 88705) | Marine eukaryotic phytoplankton communities from Atlantic Ocean - Tropical Atlantic ANT8 Metagenome | ecosystem: Environmental > Aquatic > Marine > Oceanic | place: Tropical Atlantic...
CCGACGAGGGAACGCGTGTGCCACTGATTGCCAGTTGGCCGGCTGGTATCAAGAAACCTGGTCGTGTTGTTGATGACCTAGTCGAGTTTTCTGACTTCATGCCAACGCTCTGCGAAGTCACGGGTGCGAACTTGCCATCCAATTATCCTGGGGATGGTTCCAGTATTGTTCCTGTACTTCAGGGTAATTCTAGTGTTCGCAAGAAGGACTGGATTTATATCTGGTACTCTAGGTCAGGTCATTCGGATCGAGGCAATGTCATGGTCCGCAACAAACAGTATTCTCTCTTGGCTAATAATAAAGGCGGTGATGCCGCTCTGACCCGCTACAACAGGCCATTTAGTGGAAAGAAACTCAAAGATTCTGCGCTTTCGAAAAAGGAAATTACTATTAAGAAGCAGTTTGAGACTATTCGTACGCGACTCGCGAAGACCCGGCTTTTAAGTGTAAGTAATGAAATTCGAACCAAGTTGAAAAAGTAGTCAAAACTAAGCTTGGTTTGTAATAGCCGTCTTGGCAGTTTTGCATTTCAATGCAATTTTTCCTCATATTATTGCTTTCAGGAATTGCGCTTATTCAAGCCCAAGATTCTTTGGATCCTTATAGTGACCCTGATTTTAAGTCTTTAGTTCGTAAGTCTCGGCCACTTTCGGTTGAGGAGAGTTTAAAAGCATTTAAAGTTCCAGCTGGTTTTAAGATGGAATTAGTGGCATCCAGCCCAGATATCGGCCAGCCGATGAATCTTGCCTTTGATGAGCGTGGCCGGCTTTGGGTTTCAAGTACTTTGGAGTATCCATACCCGGCACCACTAGATCAGAAAGGAAGGGATACGATCAAGGTGTTTGAGGATACTACTGGTGATGGTCGATATGACAAAATTACAACTTTTGCAGAAGGACTGAATATTCCGACTGGTATTTATCCTTATAAGAATGGGGTGATTGCATGGAGCATTCCAAATATTTGGTATTTTGAGGACCTTGATGATGATGGTCAGTCTGATAAACGTACTAAGATCTTCGGTCCTCTAGGTTATGAACGCGATACACATGGTATGCATTCGTCGTTTACCATGGGATTTGATGGTTGGCTGCATCTTACTCACGGGTTTAACAATAACACTACCGTCACCGCTAAGGATGGATCAAGTATCAAGATGAATTCTGGAAACACTTATCGTGTGAAACTGGACGGTTCCAGCGTAGAGCAGTTTACTTTTGGTCAGGTGAATCCGTTTGGAATGTGTCTTGATGAATCCGGTAATTTTTATACTGCGGATTGCCATAGTTCTCCAATATATCAACTAATTCGGAATGCTTATTATCCAAGTTTTGGTAAGCCGCATGATGGAATGGGTTTTGCACCGCTTGTTATTAGGCATAATCACGACTCGACAGGTTTGTGTGGGATTGTTTTTAACCAATCCAACCATTGGCCGAAAGAGTTTCAGGATAATATATTTGTTGGGAATGTAGTCACAAGCCGTGTCAATCGTGATAAGGTTAATTGGTTTGGTAGTAGCCCTAAGGGTGTTGAGATGCCCGATTTGATTCGTACCCGCGATCCATGGTTTAGGCCGGTGGATTTGCAGTTCGGTCCCGACGGTGCTTTGTACATTGCTGATTTTTACAATCGCATCATTGGTCACTATGAGGTGCGACTTGATCACCCTGGTCGCGATCGTGAGAAAGGACGGATATGGCGTTTAACTTATAATGGAACATTTTCTAAGCGCTTATCAAAGCCGGTCAGCTTGCCCAATTCAGAACTTGATGCAGTGATTGGTGAATTGGCTAGTCCTCTATTGTCCCGGCGTATGCTAGCAGCAGAATTTCTAGTAGATGATATTGGAATTTCTGTTTCCAAGCCTCTCAAGCAGGCAATTAACAATAATGACGCATCTTCCGAGCTTAAGGTTCACGGTGCTTGGGTGCTTCATCGATTGACTAAGCTGGATCAGTCAACTTTGCTACATTTTTCAAATGATAATTCTCCACTCGTGCGCAGTCACATGCATCGTATTGCTGGAGCAAAAGGCAACTGGAACTCTAGAGTAAGTAAAATGGTTTTGAGCGGCTTAAATGATGATTCTCCATTTGTAGTTAGGGCTTCAGCTGATGCTTTATCTCGTCGGCCACATGTAGATAATGTTCGTCCGTTACTCAATGCTCTCAAAATTGCGGATGACAAAGATGAACACTTGCGTCATGCATTGCGTATAGCTCTAAGAAATAATCTGAGGCTTGCCAATAGAGTGGCTGATTTTGAAGATATTAAAACTGACAAAGTTGCACTAAATCATTTGCTGAAGGTTGCTCTTGCAGTGGATACTTCATTTTCGAGTGAACTCCTACTTGCAAACATAGACACTTTGGAAATTGAGGAGAACCAACTGACTAAAAATCTTCGCCATATTGCTCGTAACACTCCTAAAGAGGGGCTGGATAGCTTGGCGAGAGTCGTTCAAAAACGATACAAAGATGATATAGATTTTCAGGCTGGACTGCTGCTTGCTATCAATGAGGGAATCTTACAGCGCGGACTAGCTGTGGATAAAGGTGTTCAGAATTGGGCAAAAAAATTAGTTCTCCAACTTTTAGATTCTACTGAATCAGTTAAACTACACTGGAGGTCTGAACAGGTGAAGGGTGCTCCGATATCTGAGCTACCTTGGACTATTATAACACGAAATGTTTTGTCCAAATCGTCAAAGTGGAAGAACTATTTGCATCCTGAACATCCAACGCGAATGCCGTGGATTTCGCAGGTTCGCAACTCTGGGGATGGTAAGAAAAATGAGAGTTATGTTTCTAGTCTTCCTTCAGGTGGGGAGTCGCTTACCGGAATACTCCGGTCGGCACCTTTTGAGATGCCTAAAGAGCTGCGGTTTTATCTCTGTGGCCACAGAGGTTATCCCAATGATTTGCCTCATAACAAAAATTTCATCCGTCTACTGGACGCCAAAACTGGAGAAGAATTGCACCGAGCCTATCCTCCGCGTAGCGATACTGGGCATCTTGTGCGATGGATAGAGAAGGTTGGCCGAAAAGTAAATCTAGAGATTGTCGATGGTGATACAGGTGGTGCTTTCGCTTGGATCGGCATGGCACGGCTCAATGTTGATCTTGAAATGTTTATTGAACGTAAAATTATTTCGAGCCTTGGGCCTAGTGGTGAAAAAGCAACAGGGTTGTTTCGATCATTAGAATTCGATGCGCCTCCGAAATTCGCATTTACGATTATTGGATATAGTGGCCATCCAGATAATCCGCCAAACAGTAAAAACTATTTTCAACTCGTTGATTCAATTACTGGCCGCGTGCTAAAGAAAACATTGCCGCCACAAAATGATTCTGGCGAAGATATAGAATGGGACTTGCGCGAATTTGATGGGAGAAGTGTACGATTAGAAATTGTGGATAGCGATAGCAGTGGCAGCTTTGCATGGTTGGCAGTTGGAGGATTTAAGCCTGATGACTTAGTTCCGATACCAGAAAATGATCTGCCGGTAATTGTTAAGAGACAGAATGCCGTTGCTCTTTTAGTTCATAACCTCAACTTGATCGATGTTCTCCATGCAGTCGATAGTATTGCGTATAATCCTGTTGCTTCGATTAATGCTCGTTCCTTCATAGCTAAAGCATTGTTGGCTAATGGTAGTGATCTGCAATTAAATAAACTTTCTGGATTATTGTTAGATGACAGGGAGCCGGAACAGTTGCGTTTGGCCATCGCAACCAACGGTGCACATTTATCTTCGATTCAGGATTCATTGTTGAAAGCAGTTGGTATAGCGCCTTCTGAGTTACAGATAAAATTTGCTAGAGTACTTGCCCAAACCGAATCAGGAGCTAAGCGGCTTTTTACTGCAGTGCAAAATAGCCAAGCGCCCGCTGAATTATTATTAGATATTCATATTCGTGACCGTTTTCCAAAAGAACAAGTAGTAGAGCTAACGAAAAACATACCTAAGTCGAGTGAAGAGGTTGAGCGTATGATTGCAGATCGTATCTTTGATTATCGTGAAAAAGGAGGTGACGCTAAAAAGGGTAAAGAAGTCTACGCTAGAAATTGTGCCGCATGTCATAAATTTGGTGGCTCTGGCGGAGACATAGGACCGCAGCTAGAAGGAGTCAATAACCGTGGTTTAGACCGATTGGTGGAGGATATCATCGATCCAAATAGAAATATTGATATAGCATTTCACTATTCGATAGTTGAAATGAAAGATGGAAGAGTTATTGCTGGTTTAAAGCGGCGAGTGATTAATGAATCAATCGTTTTTGCCACGATTGATGGAAAGGAAACTACTCTTCAAAAAAACCAAATTAAGCTGCAAAAAAAATTGCCTTTGTCGATCATGCCAACCGGTTTTGGGCAGTCTATTCCTGCAGGTGAATTCAGCAATCTGATCGAATATTTACTTACTTATAAATAGGGTCATTTTACTAGTGCATTGCATTCGACCAAGGCTAAGAGAGTGAAAGTAGTCCCTGCATGGGTGATAAAGTGGTGTTTATCATTGTAGGTTGATCTGGTAAACCAGCGTCCACTTTCTCGTTGATTAGATTTAATCCATTCAATGCCTCGGATTATGGCTGGATGGTCTACCTCGAGACCAGATTTTCGCAAAACGAATAAGACGAATCCGGTGCCGTATCCATCACTTTGGTCAAGAATTTGTGCTGTGTTATCAGCACGTTTCCAATTGCCAAGAGTGGCAATCGCCCAACCTCCATCTTCTTGCTGAAGATTAAGAAGATCTTTCTGCCAGCGCGATTTTTCTTCTTTTAAAAGAGAGTCAGGAGCGGCTTCACTTAACCAGAGCATCATTCCTTTTTGGTGAGCCATCTTAGGTTGGTTTTTTCTTAACCAACCCAATAGTTTATCAAAGCCCGGCGCAGCGGCCTCCGATGTAGCATATTTTTCTGGGGCATTTGCTACTGCTATAGCAGCGAGAGTGACTCCATAGTGGTCGTCGGATTCGTAAGGCCCCCACCCGCACTTAAGCCAATCCCAAGATCCATCTTCGAGTTGTGTTTTCCATGCTTCAGTAAATGCGATACGCGTTGCTTTCGAAAGTTTGCCCTTAGCGGCATCGTCAAGGGCTAACGCTGCAGCCGTGGCGACGACCCCATGTGGGCCAGGTTTCTTCTCTTTCCAGCCAGTGACATAGCGTTCAAAAAAACTACGAACTGCAGCATGAGGAGCAGAATCGCCCTGAAGCTTTGCTCGGCCCATGAGATAGGCACCGTTGGTATGACAAGTTACGCATTCGCGAGATTTCTGCCAATGAAGAGAAGCACGGTCAATGAATTGAACCGCTTTAACTAGAGACATAGTTTTAGCTAATGGCTCGTCCGGTAAATTTGGGGACGGCTTTTTGAACTGGTTTAAGTCGGGTTCTGCAATAACCAACGCTTTGCTGGTCAGCATTAAGGCTAATAATCCACCTAAATTAGAAAAGGTTTTCATTGTAATGGATATTTAGCCTGTCCCATTAGCCGATTACGATGGGTTAGAACTCCAAGCCTGTCACTCGAGTGTATGCTTCAATATATTTTTCACTCGTTTTTTGTACGATATCTTCCGGAAGCTCAGGCCCAGGAGGAGTTTTATCCCAGTCGAGAGTCTCTAGATAATCGCGTACAAACTGCTTGTCAAAGCTGGGTTGACTCTTTCCAGAAGCATAAAGATCGGCTGGCCAGAAACGGGACGAGTCGGGTGTTAATACTTCGTCGATCAAAATTAGTTCACCCTCAAAAATGCCAAATTCAAACTTCGTGTCTGCAATTATAATACCTTTCTCAGCAGCGTGATCGCGACCTCGCTTGTAAAGCTCTATGCTCAACTCTCTCGCTTGTTCTGCAATGTCTTTGCCAACTATGTTTATAGCTTCTTCAAAACTAATGTTTTCGTCGTGCCCTTCTTCTGCTTTCGTGGCGGGTGTGAAAATTGGTTCAGGGAGTTTGGACGAGTTATCGAGGCCATCTGGCAGGCTTATGCCACATACGGTGCCCTGTTTTTGATATTCTTTCCAACCAGACCCGGCAAGGTAACCACGTACAACGCATTCAATGGCAAGTGGTTGGGCTTTTTTCACGACCATCGCTCGACGACCAATTTGTTCGGCGTGCGATTGCACGGCTTGTGGCAATGGCTCGTCCGCCTTTGCTAGCAGGTGGTTTGGTACTAGGTCGGCAACACGCTCAAACCAAAAATGGGAGAACATCGTTAAAACTTCACCCTTTTGGGGGATGCCGTTAGGCATTACAACATCGTATGCGCTGATACGGTCAGAAGCGACCATGAGAAGACTGTCACCAAGATCGAACATTTCGCGTACCTTTCCGCTTCGAACCTTTGGTATTCCGGGTAGATCTAGTTGTAATAGAGTATTATTAGACACGACACGGATAATGCTTTAGCCAAGGAAGTTTTCAAGCCGATGTTATTCACATTCAATGCTCATTTCTATTTAGCATCCGAGCCAATACTTAAACTTAATTTCCGATCGGCGAGATCTCCGATTTGAAATCAATTTTTTCCCCATCTCCCCAAAGGTTTTCAAGATCATACAATTCTCGGAATTCATCATTCATGACATGTACAAGTACATCGATAAAGTCTAGAACGGTCCAAGGTGTAATTCTCGCCCCGTCAGTGGAGAAAGGGCGTACATTGTGATCGAGCCTTAGTTTTTCGGTGATTTCATCGACAATGGCGCGCAGATGTGGCTCATTGGATCCGGTTACAATGACAAAGTAATCAGCTACTGAGGAAATTTCTCGGAGATCCAGAAGGGCAATATTTTCGGCTTTTTTGTTGTCGGCCAGGCGGGCACAAGTGAGTGCGAGCGTTTTGGATTCCATATAAAAAATGTGAGCTCTATTGGCATTTAGCCAATATTAGCCTCTAAACAAAGATTAGACGAAGGGGTGTTTTTGTAAATCGCAAATTAGTGGGCTTATTTCCTGCGCTTGCGATTTTCTTACAATGGTTTTGAATAGAGGCGCGACGTGACTAGTCGTTAAATTAGTATTTAGTTGAGTAATAACCCAATGAGTAGCTATGCAGAAGTTTTAGTGGAGAAAGGATTAGTGTCTGTGGAGGACATTGATTCAGCTCAGCGACTGCATGAGGATAAAGGGCTACGCCTTGACCAAGCTCTTATTGAAAATGGTGCTATCACCGAACGAGCTTTTCTTGAGGTAATGGCCGAGCGGTTTGATTTTGAAATTGTTGATCTTCCTAATGAAGAAATTGAGGATGATGCCATAAGGTCTCTGCCATCTCGGTTTGTATATCGCAATCATCTTGCTCCCATTTCTTGTAAGGATGGTAAGCTTAAGGTAGCTACCAGTGATCCATTCGACTTATATATATTTGATGAGATTAAGTTGCTAACAAACCTGGAGGTAAGCCCTGTACTCGCTCCCAAAGATGAAATTGATAAAATAATAAAGGACCATTATGGGGTTGGAGGTGACACAGTTGAAGAGATGGCTGGTGACGAGGAGCTTGCGCTTTCGGGATCGGAAGATGATAGCCAGGATTTGTTACAGATGGCGCAGGAAGCTAGTGTCATCAAGCTAGTGAATGAGATTATTTTGGAGGCAATAAATGAGCGGGCAAGTGATATACATATCGAGCCATTTGAGAAGACACTCTCAATCCGCTATCGGATAGATGGTGTTTTGCAGGAGGCAGCCATGCCGTCTCAGATTAATCGTTTTAAGGCGGCGATTATAAGCCGTGTGAAAATACTCTCAAATATGAATATTGCCGAGAGAAGATTGCCTCAGGATGGCCGTATTAAATTTTCCGTTGGCAGTCGTCAGGTAGATGTTCGTGTGAGTGTAATTCCAATGATATTTGGAGAAGGAGTGGTCATGCGTATTCTTGATAAAACCACAGTGCTTTATAGTTTAACTGAGCTTGGTCTGGATGAGGGAACTTTTGATCAATTTAAAACACTCATTGCCAAACCACATGGTATTTTTCTAGTTACTGGTCCAACCGGAAGTGGCAAGACTACAACTTTGTATGCGGCTCTTAATGCGATTGTTGGATCTGAGAAAAAAGTAATCACTACAGAGGATCCGGTGGAGTATAACCTTGATGGAGTGAATCAAATTCCAGTTGACCATAAGGTTGGAATGTCCTTTGCAATGGGACTGCGGGCAATTCTTCGTCATGATCCGGATGTAGTTATGATCGGTGAAATTAGAGACCTTGAAACTGCACAAGCGGCTACACAGGCTTCACTGACTGGACATTTGGTGTTGTCTACTTTGCACACTAACGATGCAGCTTCTGCTGCGACTCGATTAATCGATATGGGAGTTGAGCCTTTTCTCGTAAGTAGCACTCTTAGTGGGGTTATGGCTCAAAGGTTGGTGCGTGTTATTTGTCCTAGTTGCAAAAAAGAGGTTAATTTGAAGAAAGCTGGGCTGCCTAAAAACCTTAAATGGCCAAAAGGTGGGAAGGCATATAATGGCGTCGGTTGTAGAGCTTGTCGCAATAGTGGTTACCGTGGTCGAACAGGCCTTTATGAACTATTGATGATGAATGAGGAACTGGGTGAGCGTATTATTGAACGAGTGGCGGCAAGCGAGTTGGTCCGAATTGGTCGTGCTAATGGCATGCGTATGCTTAGCGAGGATGGTTGGGTTAAGGTTCGGGGAGGAATTACAACCCCTGATGAAGTTATGCGTGTGACTGCCGCTTAATCAAAGTTATGCCTAAGTTTCATTACACGGCAAGAAATCAAAAAGGAGGCAAGATTTCCGGTCAGATTGAGTCGGATGGTAAGGCTGCTGCCACCCGATTGTTAGAAGATCGTGAGTTGTTTCCAATTGATATTTGGGATATTGAGGATAATGAGGTTTCGAGTTCATTTCGTCGTAATATACCCTCACGAGACCTTGGTATAATGTACGGTCAGCTTTCTGACTTACTTGGTTCAGGGGTACCTTTGTTACGTGCAATAAAATCGATTTTTAAGTCAACAGTGAACAAACGGCTTGCGGATGTATTACGTGACATTCACAACGAGGTGGCGGATGGGAAATCTTTGTACGAGTCCATGGCTGGCCATGAGGATGTTTTCCCAACTCTGCACACGGTAATGGTGCAGGCTGGTGAACGAGCTAGTTTCTTGGAGGAAGTGTTAGCTAGCTTATCTGTTTTTTTGGAGCGACTTGATGAACTACGCAGCAAAGTTCTCGGAGCGTTAGTGTATCCACTTATGCTGGTGTTTATGGGGACCGCTGTGATGGTCGGGGCGTTACTTTTTTTCGTGCCGAAGTTTGAGCCGATGTTGGCTGATGTTGATAAACCAATGCCGACTGAGGTCGTATTTTTTCTTAGTCAGATGCTCCGCAATCACTGGCTGATTCTTATCGCAGCAATAATTGGCCTTATTGCTTCTTTCTGGAGTGTTCTGCAAAGTCAGGCAGGTAAGCAGGCCGTCGAGCGTTGGCGACTCAAGATACCTGTGGCAGGAAATGCATTAAAGATGGTTTCCATAACTCGTTTTTGCCGAATACTCGGCACGATGTTAGCTAATGGCGTGCCTATTCTTCAAGCGCTGGCTATCAGTCGTGACGCTACTGGTTCGGCATTGTTGGCGGTAAATATCAATGATGCACTAGAGAGCGTTCGAGCCGGTGAACCACTTACTGAGCCCTTAAAGGCTGGTGGCTTATTTCCTGAACAGGTTATAGCTATGATTTCGGTTGCCGAGGAATCAAATCAATTACAGAAAGTTCTGGTGCAGATTGCCGACTCAGTCGAACGTCGTACAAACCAGCAGGTCGATCAGGCTGTACGGCTTATTGAGCCGGTGATCCTTTGTCTTGTTGCTGCTGGTATTGGTTTCCTTGCACTTGGCTTATTGTTGCCTATTTTCACAATGGCCAGCTCTCTTGGGGCCAACTAGACTTAAACTTGATAAATAGGGTGATTTTCGTAACTCTTGCCATGTATTTAACGTATTATTGTTGTTTAGTTGGAATTCTGAATCTAATACAAAATTAATTATGATCCAAATTGGGTATAAAGTATCGTTAACAGCAGTTTTACTTGCTGTTTTACTAGGTATTAATTTCCAGCTTGAAGGGGGTGAAAATCCTTATTTGGCAATTAACAAGCGTAACGCATTTAATCTGGGTAATGAGCCACCATCTCGGAAAAGCGCTCCGCCTCCAGCGCCAGAAAAAAGTGAAGACATTAAGTTGACTGGTATTTATAAGCATAAAGGTGTTCAGCGTGTGGCTTTGGCTATGATTGATCCTAAGAAGAAAACAGAGCCGCCTAAGTATATTGAATTGGCTGCTGGAGAAAAACAAGGGGGCATTGAGATTGTTTCTATCGATAAGAAAACAGGTAAGGTGACAGTTAAAGAATTTGGTTCTTTGAAAAGCCTCACTTTTAAGGAGGACGCATTCAAGACTTCAGTAAGCAAGTCCCCTCGTAGTTCTTCGAAGTCATCTAGTTCTCGTACTTCTGATGCTGCTAAAAAGGCGGCTGACGCTAGGAGGGAGTCTTATGAGCGCAAGAAACGTGAAGAAGCAGAAAAAAAGAAACGTGAAGAATCTTCACGTCGTTCTTCTAGCTATTCTAATTTAAGTTCTGAACAAAGAGATCAAATGCGTTCTACCTATGAGCAACTTACTCGTGGTAAAAGTGACGCAGAGAAGGTGAAAATTAGAGAACAATTTGCAGCGGAATTTAGGGGTGGTTCTAGTGGTTCTAGTGGTTCAACAAAGGGTCGGGACAGCAGCCGCAGCCGCAGCCGCGGTCGATAAACCAGCTAATTTTTATAGTTGAACTTTAAAAGAAAAAGCGGAGCAATATGCTCCGCTTTTTTGTGTTTTGAATTAATCAACTGTGATTATTCTTCAATAGACACTTCAAATGGCTTACTTGCCTCGACTTTAGGCAGGACTACTTTAAGTAATCCGTTTTTGAACTCCGTCTTTATTTGATTATTGTCGATCCCGCTTTCGAGTTGGAATGACCGGCTGAACTTACCGGATGCCCGCTCGTAGCGATGACCAAACTCCTTGCTTTCGCTACGCTCGCTTTTCCGTTCACCGGATAGTGTTAGCACACCTTCTTCTATCGTTAGGTGAATGTCATCCTTGGTTAGACCAGGCAGATCTGCTGTTAGGGTATAATTATCTGTAGATTCTACAATATCAACGGAAGGGCTCCATGATCCGGCTTGAGTTGCTTTAGCTAAAGCACCTACAGAATCATTTAATATCGTGCCAAAAACATCCTCAAATACATTCAGCGGACTGTCATTTCGTTTATTAATAGTCATCATATTATTTTTCCTTTCTTGTTAAGTTAACGGTTTTTATTGAACCAACTCCCATTATTAATGCAGAATTTATGCCAATTAAATTTGCCCAAAAAAACAAATAAAAACTAACATTTTAATTGTAAAATTAGCAAAAGAGACATAATGGCGCAGTCTTGGTTAAGTGTTAGATGTGACATATTGTCCCTATTATCCCGATCAAATTCTTTATTGAGCATTATGGGCAGTTCTTTACATGTGAGGTTTTTGATAGGCATGGTTTTTTTCGGTGAGCTTAGGTTATTTTTTAAAACGCTTGGCGATGTTAGTCCCTTTGATTTTAGTAATCAGTTTTATCGCTTTTTGCTTGGTCCGAGTGGCGCCGGGTGGTCCGTTTGACAAGGAGCGGGCGCCGGCTTCACCAGATATTGAGAGAAATTTAAAAGCCAAGTATCACCTTGATGATCCACTGTGGAAGCAGTACTTGAGGTTTATTGGTGTCGGATTTGAGGGCGGGCTTCTACGAGGTGATTTTGGCCCTTCTCTTAAGTATCGAAACCATTCAGTTAATGATATAATAGCCCAAGGCTTGCCGGTTTCATTATTGCTTGGCTTGGTCTCATTTGGATTTTCTCTAGGGGTTGGAATTCCTCTTGGAATTTGGACAGCTTTGCGGCGTGGGCGATGGCAGGATCATTTAGGAAGTTTTATTTCAATTTTGGCCGTTTGTATTCCAGCTTTTGTATTGGGGCCAATCCTGATTGTACTCCTTGGTATTAAGTGGCCGATTTTCCCCGTAGGTTTATGGGGTGGCCCTTGGCATGTAATTTTACCAGCGGTTACACTAGGTACTTATTTTGCCGGAAAAGTGGCACGGTTAACTCGAGAAGGAATGAGTCAAGCTATGCAACAAGATTTCATAACAACAGCAAGAGCCAAGGGAGTCAGTGAAAAATCGATTGTGTTTAGGCATGCTTTGCGGGAAGGGATTTTGCCCGTACTGACTTATAGTGGTCCATTATTGGCAGATCTTATGATTGGTTCATTTGTAGTGGAAAATTTGTTTCAGATTCCTGGTATTGGCGTGTTTCTGGTAAATAGTTCAATTAATCGTGACTACACAATGGTGGTAGGACTGGTGATTCTTTATTCGGTGCTTTTGTTGACATTAAATTTGGTGGTGGATGTAATTTATGGGGTGCTCGACAAACGGGTGAATTATGGCTGAAGTAATATCAAATAATACTCAATCATCAGAATTAGGCGAATCACTTAATCGCCAAGCATGGCTCCGGTTTCGTGAGAATCTTCCTGCGATGGTGGCTACTGTATTTCTGATAAGTTTGATTATGATCGCGATATGCTGGCCGTTTGTATCCGATTTAGGCAATCAACACAGCGATGCTCAGTTTAATGCTCCTAGTGCTCAGTACTGGTTTGGCACTGATGTCCATGGCCGCGATTTATTTGGGCGTGTTCTTGCTGGAGCTCGTATTTCGTTGCTTGTTGGCTTGGTTGGTGCACTTGTGAGTTTGGTGATCGGGGTGCTATGGGGTGCTACTGCCGGTTTACTAGGGGGGCGTTGGGATAACTGGATGATGCGAACTGTAGATATACTCTATTCATTGCCGTCTATTATTTTTGTTATAGTCATAATAACAACACTTGAGGGATTGATTCAGGGTTGGGTTGAGTCGGTGTTTGGCGGTGATGGCAGTGAGACTGCAAGGCATATTTTACTTTACGCTGGTTTGGGTGCTGTATCGTGGCTGACGATGGCTCGAATTGTTCGGGGTCAAGTGTTGGCGTTGCGTGAACAGCAATTTGTTGAGGCATCCCGATCTTTAGGCCTTGGTACCTGGCCGATTCTTTGGAGGCATATTTTGCCTAATGTTTTTGGGATAGTGATAGTATATCTGACATTGACCCTGCCAGCTGTTGTTCTCTATGAATCTTTCTTGAGCTACCTTGGTTTAGGCATACAGCCACCGCAAGCCAGCTTAGGCTCGCTGATTGCCGAAGGGGCTGCGCAGATTAATCCGGTCCGTATTTATTGGTGGATGATCCTTTTCCCAGCCGGAGGATTGGCGGCTTTACTGATGGCGTTAAATTTTATCGGTGATGGGTTGCGGGATGTTTTTGATCCCAAATCAACTAATGAAAGATAGCTGAATTAAATTCAGTTTGATAGGGAAGTGATCAATCCTTTGTTATTTTTGGCCAAGGCCAGTCGCCTTTGGTGGAAAAATTGATTTTATTGTTCTGAATGTAAAATTTACCTCCATCGTCTTTTTCATTGAAACCTCTTGAGTATATAGTGAAGGAGTTTTCTTGATTTGATTGGTATATCAAATCTTTTTTATGAAACAAATCTCCTGGGATTTCTGAAATATAATCTGGCTTTAAAGTGCTCAGTTTTTTTGGATATTTATTGTTTTTTAATCTATACCTTTCCAGTGCAGCAACAATATTAGCCTGATTCAATGCCGTTTGAGCCTGACTTATTTTAAGCATCATTATTTCGCAATTTGGCAATAGCATGAGAGCTATTGCGTACCTCGAAGGGAGGATGCTATTCTTTAATTGTAATATTTTTTTCTCTGCTATCTTTATTTGCTTGGCACTTACTTTTTGGTTTGAAATATCAATTCCAGAAAGAATATCTTCGGTTATAATTTTGTTGATTTGATATTGATTGCTATAGAGGAAATAGCGAGTGGCAAAATTTAAATTCAGGCCTAACATATCAGCTAATTCTTCAGCCCCTTTCTTTTCTTGGTTGATATTTGTAAACCACTGATTTGCACTATTCCTTTCTAATTTAAGCGCCAATTTGATGCCTTTAAGAAGGTCAATGTTTCTAAATTTTTCCTGAAATGCTATTAATTGCCTATCGGACCATTGGCCATTTACTTGACCTTCCCAAAAAGTTTGAAGAGACATTTCAAGGATAGAAATTCTAACAAGCTGGGATATTAGAAATGGTTCTAATCGAAGTTGTTCTCCTAACTGTATTACATTAAGAGTGTCTTGCATTGCTCCAATTGTATCTTTTTTGATAAGTTTTTCTCCTGCTCGAATCGAAAATAAGTATGCTATATTTTTAATTGTCGATAAATGTGGCAATTGTGCTTCGAATCCATCTTTATATTGAATATCAAAACGGCAATATGGTCGTTTAATATCCTTCGCTAGTTGCGCTAAATCAGATTCAAAAAAGGCATTCTCCCATGAAATAGAATTTCTTTGTTTTCCTTTTCTCCAATCATGCTTGATTGACTTATTTATTTTAAATCGATCTCTTGCTTCATTGAACTCTGGAGTTCCTATATCATTGGCAAAAAGTGGTGCAAAAAATTGGGATTTTGCAAAGTTATGATGGTCCGGAACTTTATTGGGAATATTACTGCTAATATCAAATTTTTCCCCCTTAGCTTGCCATTCTGCTTTCCAATTTTTCCACTCGCTTTGACTTGCTCGCTTTAAGCCAAGTGCTAGTAGCACGATAATGAAGATTGAAAACCCTATGCCTATCGCAATTCTTTTTATTAACATCGAAAATTATATAATTTGCTGTTTTGCCTTAATTTAGAGGTGGGAGGTAAGGTAAATTAAAAATGCCGTCCTAACGGTTTCAGGTTGGAATTGGCAAAAGGTCATATCATTTTGCATTTGGCGATATTAATTGGCAAATGGTTTTTCATCGAAATGTATTGATTTAATTTGATTATACTTAATGACCAACCGTTGACCTTCTTCGTTCAGGGGTATAAATATGCCGGCCCTAATGAATGAGAATATTCGCCAAGTGCTGATTCTTCAGGATCGAGATATGAAGTTCAGCCGACTCGAGGAAGAGCTTGAATCGCTGGATCCTGAGCGGCAGTCGGCTAAGCGTGATAGTCTTAAACGGCAACAGGTTTATGAGGAGGCAAAGCAGCATCTGGTGAAGTTGGAAGTACGTCGCAAGGATCTGGATAACGATGTAGAGACTAAAAAAACCCAGATTAATAAGTATGCGCAACAACAACTCGAAACGCGTAAGAACGAGGAATATACAGCATTGGGTCGGGAGATTGACCATGCAAAAGAGGCTATCTCTAAAATTGAGGATGAAGAGTTGGAGTTGCTTGTGGAGATAGACTCATACAAACCAAAGATTGAGGAAGCTAAAGGAATAGCTGAGGAAGCCAAGGCGCACGAAGTGTCAACACTCGCTGATTTTGATGAGCGCGAGAAAAATATCGAGAAAGAGTTGGAAACGCTAGAAGATGAGCGTGATGCTTTGGTTGAAAAGTTGGATGCGAAGTTAGTCCGTCACTACGAGAGATTGCTGGAAACCAAAAGTGGCAAGGTTGTCGTGGGAGTTGATCACGGCAATTGCAGCGGGTGCCATATGAAACTTCAAGCCCAGCCGTTAGTGGATGCCAAGAGTGGTCGAGATATGGTTACTTGTACAAACTGTGGTCGATTGCTCTACTACACTCGCGAGATGATTATGCCAGACGAGATTGCTGATTAGTTATTATTGATTTCCTTGGATATCATCTGCCCTGTAAAATTTTTTGTAATTGTAAGTAACTTATAGTTACTAATTGTGGTCTAAGGATTTTTATATGGGATGGGTTTCCAACATTATTTTAAGTCCATTGTATTCAGTCAATGGCTCAGCTGTGTTAAATACAACTCGCTGTGTGTGAAGATAACGCAAGGCGGTTTCTATGGGTCGTTGTTTGATAGCAGAATGCTGAGAATGTAGTTTGGCATTCAGTTTGCTTTTTGTTTGGCATCCGATTTTGTTGTAATCGTATTATTGAGATTTATGACAATTATATTAATAGGATAACATTAGGAAATGCGCTTCGATAAATTATCATTATACCAATTACATTTGGTGCGCTGCTGTCTGCTATTTTATTGTGTGCAGTTTTCTAAGGCTGAAGAGGGGCCATGGCGGTGGGCTAACCCGCGGCCTCATGGCAATTCTATTCGGGCTATGGCAAAGGGTGAAGATTTTTCGATTCAGGTTGGAGATAACGGATCCGTTCATACCAGTCAAAATTTGGTGCAATGGCTTCCTAGAAATATTGCCACAGAAAACACACTCAGGTCGGTATCCTTTTTTAAAGGCCAAGCAATAGTTGCAGGGGATGCTGGGCATTTATTTTATAGTGAGAGTGAGGACTCTTTTGTTCCGGCGGAATTAAATCAGTCAACTAGTCGATCATTCTTTGCCTTGGCCGCTTCGAGCCGGACAGCGGTTGTAGCCGGGGAGGGTGGAGAGCTATACACTAGCGAGAATGGTAGGACATGGAGAAAGCGTTCATTCCGTTACACAAACAATATTAATTCCATTGTTTGGACTGGTCGATATTTTGTATTAGCCGGAGAGAATGGATTTGTGGCAACCAGTAGGGATGGTGTCTCATGGACCAAGCGACAGAGCCGAACTAACCGAGATCTTAATGCGCTTGCCTATATAAATAAACGTCTTTGGGCTGTTGGTGAGGATGGTGTAGTTTTACTTAGTTACAATGATGGTCAGTCATGGCTTGCTGCTCGTTCTGGCACAAACAAAAATCTTAATACTGTCACAGGCGCTGATGATGAAATCATTATAGCCGGGGAAAATGTAGTGCGTAAAGGGGTGCTTGGGTTTTTTATGTATTGGGTCGATCTTCTTGAAAAAGACGAGGTCAGTAATCCTGCTCCGCCGTCTGACTGGACCTATTTTTGTTCTCTTGAAACTGATGATAAATATTTGCTGGGTGGTCGTACCGGCATGTTGGTTGACAGTGTTCGTGATGAGGCTGACGACGATTACCTTTATTGGTTTACAGCTGATGATTCTGTTAGAAATTGGTTGTGGGATATTAACCATTCACATGATCTGCTTATAGCTGTAGGAGATCGTGCAACAGTGTTAACCAGTCGGGATGGTGCGACATGGAATTTGGAAGTGGTGCCAGAATCGATGACTGATGCGATTTTACTTGGCGTGGGAGGTAACACTAATTTGCTTGTTGCTGCTGGAAACCGTGGTCATCTGATGTCTAGCCATAATTCATGGACAAATGTTGTGACTCAGGGAGAAAATGGCCAAGCGGTGACCAATCGAGTGAATACTTTGGGAATTATTTGGAAAGCTGTTGAGCCAAGAGTCACCGAGAATGATTTACAGGGTGTAGCTGTGTTGAATGACGCCTTTGTAGTCACCGGAGGTAAGGGAACTGTGTTAACTAGTGTAGATGGTAAAGAATGGTTGAAGTATCAGGCCCCAACCTCGGGAATTCTTACCAGTGTGGAGTCATTCAATAATAAGTTTTTAGCTGTTGGTGAGGAGGGTTTTATTTTGAGCTCCCCGACGGGTTCTGAATGGGTTCGGCATGATTCTAGAACCGAGAATTGGATTTATCGCATACGTGCCTTTGGAAGCCAAGTTGTGGCAGTTGGACAAGCTGGGACAATTCTTACCAGTGACGATGGTGAGAATTGGGTTAAGCGTGTAAGTGGCACCAGCCAATGGCTTAACGATGTGGCCAGAGCTGGCAGCACGTGGATTGCAGTTGGTGCTAACGGTACTGTTTTGACGAGTTCAGATCTGATTAGTTGGAAATCCAAGCGTTCTGCTACTGGGTTGTCTCTTTACGGGGCGCTTGGCAATGATGGCCAATTACTCAGTGTTGGTTTGGAGGGGGTTATTTTACGCAAACAAATTGTACCTCGTAGTTCGCCGATCTTAATGCGATGGGATCGATTGGCGGGTGAGGATATTGGATTCACCAATCAATTTGTTTTTAGAGGATTTCCTGGTCAACGCTTTACACTTGATCGAAGTTCCAATCTGAGGGACTGGGAAACTGGACCAGAAATGGAGCTAATTGACGGTTCAGGTATCTTGGAATACTCGAATTCAACCAAAGAAAATAAAGAGTTTTATAGGGCTAGACTGATAAGATGATTATTTCTAAGGTTCGACGTTTGTGAGCAGAATTTCCATGATTACTATTGAGTATGCCGGGACTTGGGCGAAATAATTTCCTTCCTTTCCGTAGGCCTGTGATGGCGGGATATATAGAATGGCATGGCCACCTTTTTTCATTAACATCAAACCTTCGGCTGCACCTGGAAGAACTTTTTCCAGCTCGGCTACTGATATATTTAATGGAGGATTAATCGAATCCGCAAAAACCCTGCCGAAAGGATTTACGTCTGTTGTAAGTTCTGCAACGAATTGAAAAGTTACTGTATCTGTGATTTTTACCTTTTGACCTGTTCCTCCCTTTAATTCCTCTAAGATTAAACCTGATTCTGTAGGCTCAATGTTGAGTGTATCGTGAATTTGCTTCATCCGTTTTTTTGCGATGTCCTGAAGCATTTGATTGATGGCGTCTTCAGTTGATTCAAACGTTTTAGCTTCATCACCTTGCCTAATAATCTTTATATTTTTGATATATACTGGTTCGGTGGGTTTGTTATTCGCGTCGGTAGAAACATTGGCAATCTTGTCAATTATATCTAGGCCTTTGATAACTTTTCCAAATACAGAATGGTTGCCAGCTCTACTATCGTTGAAGTCAAGCCATGGAGTAGCTTTGTCAGTTATGAAAAACTGACTACCGTTTGTGTGTTCTCCAGAGTTGGCCATAGATAGGATGCCTGGTTCATCATGCTTTAGGTCTGGGTGAAACTGATCCGGTAGAAAGTAACTAGGATTTCCAGTGCCGTTTCCATTGGGGCAGCCGCCTTGAATCATGAAGTCTTTTATTACCCTGTGAAATAACAGACCATCGTAGTATGGATTGCCCTTCTGATAGGCTGGTTCCTTTGTGTTGTCTTTGTTATAAAATTTCATCCCTTCAGCCAATCCAATGAAGTTGGCTACAATTAACGGGACTTTCTTGTATTCAAGTATGGCTATGATTGACCCGTGGTTCGTAATGATCTCTGCGTAAATTCCATCTTTCAGTGTTTCAGTTGAGTGGTTAATTTTTACGCGGAAAAAGTAAGAAGATAAGTCGATTGCTTGATTCTTTTCCCATTGAACTGGACTTTCTTTGACAACTGTTTGTCCAAGTTTATTCCATGCCTTTAGATCGTAAGATCCTTCGATTATAATAGACGTGTCAGGAGCTGTGTTGCTGATATGAAGTGAGACTGTTTTATTTATGTCATCGCCAGGGATAGGTTTTATTTCGATTGATTCGACTTGTGGAGCCAGCGTTTGTCCAAGTGTGACATTTGTGAAAAGTCCAATCATCAAAATGGTTAATATGTGAAATAGGGTCTTGGACATTTTGCTAGGCAAGTGTTGCTGCTGCCGGGCTATGGTGCGACCTTTTTCGCTAGACCAATTTTGGTTGCCGTTATTGTGTCACTGGGTAGCATTGCGGGAGCTGCCAGATAAATGGAAACGGTGGCTTTCGTTTGAATTTTCCAGAAATGAGATCCTGTTTAATTAAATATTTTATATTGTCCATATCGGTATTCGGTTTGGTTCAAGTTGCCGTTGCTATCCCACTAGAGGCAAAAATCGATAAAAATAATGGAACTATTACGATTCATCGTAATGGTGTTAGTAAGCCGCTAGTTACACAGAATGCTGCTATGGACCATCGGCCGTACTTGCACCCAGTCATCGGGCCAGATGGCAAGGGTATATATACTCAGTACAGCCCCGGGCATCATAAGCACCAAACGGGAATATATTGGGGCTTCACGAGGGTAAATGGCCGAGATTATTTTCATCATCCTGAAAAGGAATATTGGAAACGCAAGAGTCTGAAAGTACTTGAAGCCGAGGGGGAATCAGTCAAGTGGGAAACTGTTTATGATCTACTCGATGTTGATGGTAATGCACTATTAACCGAGACTCAGCGCTGGGAGATGCGCTCTGATCAAGACCGACACGTGCTTACCCTTGAGTGGCAGGGCGCCAGCCAGACCGACGTGACGATCGGTAAGTATCCTTACGGCGGGCTCTTCGTTCGTATGCCATGGAAGAAGGGGATTAAAGGTGAAGCAGTTAATGCCGCTCGTGATGTTAATAGTCGAGCAGAAGGCAAGCGCGCCATGTGGCTCGATGTTGGCATGGAGATAGCTGGCCGGGACGACTGGGGGCACATCGCTATTTTTGATCATCCGAAAAACCAAGGTTACCCACAACCATGGCGAGTTGACAGCCAGCTTGGCGTTGGGCCAGTGCGGGCCCGACTTGGTGACTGGAAGATCGCCAAGGGAAAAACTGAAACCATACGACATCAGATTCAAGTTTATGGTGGAAAGCTCGACGACAAGGAACTAACTGACCGTTGGAAATCCTACACCGGTCAACGCGGCACCTATGCGCTTTGGCAATTGGCCAAGCGCGCTGGTCGTGAGGCGAAGTTTCTTTCGCCGCAGGAAGCAGTCGACAACTCGACCATCGAGGATGGCTTCACTGTGAACTCTTGGGCCAACGAACCGATGATCACACAACCGATGGCATTTTGTTGGGATGACAAGGGCCGAATTTGGGTTGCCGAAAATCGCGACTACGAAACTCGTGGCCGCGGCTTCTCCGCGTCGGGTGATAGTCGTATTTTGATCTTGGAAGACACTGACCGCGATGGAGTGGCTGATAAACGTTCAGTATTTCTTGAGGGCATTCCGTTCCCGTCTGCGATGGCAGTGGGGCTCGATGGACTTTGGCTGGGTGCACCGCCGAACCTGTTGTTCGTTCCGGATCGAAACAAAGACGACAAAGCTGATGTTGACGATATTGAGGTTCGACTAACTGGCTGGGGTATTCGCGACCGTCACGAGGTGCTCAACAGTCTGCACTGGGGTCCTGACGGCTGGATATATGGGTGTCAGGGAGTGTTTACTCCGTCCTTGGTTGGTAAGCCCAAGGGTTCTGGAAAAATTTTCAAGCATGGGGAGCCTTATCCGAAGTCTGTTGAGTTTGAAGGGGAAGGTCAGAAGATCAACGGCGGTGTCTGGCGTTACCACCCGACGAAGAAGATATTTGAAATTGTTGCACATGGATTCAGTAACCCGTGGGGCATCGACTACGATGCTAAAGGTCAATTGTTCATCAGTGCCTGTGTTATTCCTCATTTGTGGCACGTTATCCCTGGTGGCGCTTACCATCGTCAAGCTGGTCGCCATTTTAATCCGTATGTATACAGTGACATTCGTACTATCGCTAACCACCGTCACCGTTCGGCCCACGGCGGTGCGCGTGTTTATTTGTCTGACGCCTACCCTGAGGAGTATCAGGGCAAGATTTTCATGGCCAACATTCACGAGCATGCGGTGTTGACTGACGAGTTGGTTCCGACTGGATCCGGCTATGTGGGCAAACATCACAAGGATTTTATGCACGCTAATAATGAGCAATGGATTGGTTTCAGTATGGAGATTGGTCCATCCGGGAACGTTTATGTTCTGGATTGGCACGATGGAGATATTTGCGGTAATTCGGTATTACAAAAACACACTGGGCGCATCTTCCGGCTTGCTCCTAAAAAGTCCTTGGCCAAAGACTGGGAAGGTCGCTACGACGACGTCGACAAGCTGGGCGATAACAAGCTAGTGGAATATCAGACCAATGCTAGCTCATGGCATGCCCGCCGTGCACGTGTTGTGCTTCAAGGTCGCGCTATTAATGGGAAGCTTGCCAAAGGCACGCACCGAGATCTAAAGCAGATGTTCCGCAAAAACAAAAACGCTGATTATCGGCTTCGTGCTCTCTGGGCACTGCACGTCACAGGCGGATTGAATGAGTCTGACAACATAAAAAATCTTCGTGATATGGACGAACATATTCGCGCTTGGACAATTCAGTTCCTATGTGAAGACAAGAATCCCTCTAACAGTGTGCTTAAAAAATTTGCCTCTATGTCTGTGAATGATGAGTCGCCAGTAGTGCGTCTATACTTAGCCTCCGCATTGCAACGTATCTCGCTCGACAAACGATGGGATATTGCTGCCGGTTTGGTTGCTCATGTTCAGGATGATAATGATCATAATCTGCCAAAAATGATTTGGTATGGGATAGAGCCATTGGTTCCTAAAGATCCTGCCCGTGCAATGGAACTCGCTCAATTCAGTCGTCTAAGCTTAGTGACGGAATATATAGCACGTCGCGCTGTCGATGCTCGTAAGCTTGAGTCGCTCTCCAGGACGCTTGGTCAAACCGAGAATGAAGAGACAAAAACCAATATGTTACGTGGGTTTGTTGCTGGCCTGAAGGGTTTGCGTGATGTTAAAGCTCCCCCTAGTTGGGGTGTGACCTATGCCAAGCTTCAGGGCCAGCCGCTCGCTACTCAAATTGCTCAAATTCTTGGTGACGCTGGTGCCGTGACTGCGATGTTATCATCCCTTGACAATCCTAAGGCTAAACTTTCTGAACGACAGACCGCATTACGTGGCCTTGCGTCTCAGGAACACAATGAACTGAAAAGCCGACTTCTGTCATTATTGGATGATAAGTCACTTCAAATCGACTCGATTCGCTCAATGGCTGCTTATAATGAGAAGTCTTTTTCGAGAGAATTACTTAAGCGTTACGCCAGTCTTACTAATGAAGGAAAGACAGCGGTTATACAGACTCTGGCTTCGCGCCCCTCTTACGCGCAACGTTTGACCAATGCTATAAAGTCGGGAGAAGTACCGCGTCGTGACGTTCCGGCTTATGTGGTTCGCCAGATGCGACGGGTGGCTGGGCCAGGTTTTGTGGATGTGTGGGGCAAAATTGATTCTCTATCAGTGGACAAGGAAGCTGCATTTTCAAAGTATCGTCAGCTGCTAACGAGTAAAGCTGCTGGCAGAGGAAGTGCTGCTAAAGGTCGCTTAATTTACGAGCGGACATGTTCGGCTTGCCACAAGCTTTATGGTGAGGGAGGTGAAATTGGACCAGACTTAACAGGATCCAATCGTGCTAATCTCGACTACGTTCTTGAGAACATTTTAAACCCTAGTGGAGATATTCCAGAGGGTTATCAAATGTTACTTGTCACTACTCGAGGAGGGCAGACTTATGCTGGCACATTGGCTAGTGAAAATGAGCAGCAACTAGTATTGAGGGTCGTTGGATTGCCGTCAGTTACTTTAGCTAAATCGGAGATACAATCCCGGGAAAAAGTTGCTACATCGATGATGCCTGAAGGCCTGCTATCTGTATTAAAAGATAAGGAAATAATCGACTTAATTGCATATCTAAGAACTTCAAAACAGTTAGATAATAAATAAAATCAGAGCGTGGGCAGTAATAAATATCATCTAGTTCAACATTGGGATGGCTTCTAATTTACTAGATTAATGGGTGAACATTTCAAGAGCCGTTATGCTTCTTTAGTGGACGAAATTGGTCGGCATGACAGGGCTTATTATGTGCATGCGGAACCATTAATAAGTGATCAAGATTACGATCGGCTTTATCGTGAGTTGCTTGATCTAGAGGCATCGCACCCGGAGTTACGCACTTCTGATTCCCCAAGTCAACGTGTTGGAGGGGAACCATTAGAGGGGTTTGATACTGTTCAGCATGCACTGCCTATGATGAGTCTTGATAACACTTATTCGCAGGACGAGGTGCGAGAGTTTATTGATCGTGTACAGAAACTATTGCCGGATGAATCACTCGACTGGATTGTTGAGCCGAAGGCTGATGGAATTGCGATTAGCCTGCGTTATGAGGAGGGGAAATTTACTGTTGGTATTACGCGAGGTGACGGTGTTTCTGGTGATGATGTTACTAAAAACCTTCGTACGATTCGTAGTATACCACTCCGAATTCAACCGATTAATGAAGGGGAGTTGCCTAGTATATTTGAGGCTCGTGGCGAAGTTATAATGACTCGTTCGGGCTTCGAGAAACTTAATGCGGAGCGAGCGAATAATGGCGAACCATTATTCGCTAATCCACGAAACGCCACCGCTGGATCATTGAAACAATTGGATCCAGCTCTTGTCTCCAAACGCCCTTTGGACATTGTGCTCTACGGGAATGGTGAAGTGGTCGACGGGCCGAGACTGAATTCGCAATGTGTTTTATTTGAGATGCTTGGTGAATTTGGGTTCCGGACACCAGAGCATATTTGGCACTGTTCAAGCGCGGAGAAGGTTGTTGCCGCGATTGAGGAACTCGATCGTATTCGAGAGAGTTTTGACTATGATACAGACGGTGCAGTTATCAAACTGAACCGGTTTGATTTACGAGATCGAATTGGCGCAACGGCTAAAGCTCCTCGTTGGGCAATGGCTTACAAGTATGCGCCAGAGCA
>Ga0115011_10000764_pt1 | contig 24577 bp, 29 predicted proteins | sample TroAtlMetagenome_2_FD_88705 | JGI IMG/M metagenome (GOLD analysis project Ga0115011, IMG submission 88705) | Marine eukaryotic phytoplankton communities from Atlantic Ocean - Tropical Atlantic ANT8 Metagenome | ecosystem: Environmental > Aquatic > Marine > Oceanic | place: Tropical Atlantic...
AAAAGTTTTAGCTAAATTGTACTAATTAACTATTAGGGGGGAAACCCCCTAAAATATACTAAAACAATAATTATATTGTTTAATAAAAATACTACTGTTAACAAACCTTTCAATTTAGGAGAAGTGACCGAGTGGTTAATGGTGGTAGATTGTAAATCTATTAGTTTAAGCTTTCATAGGTTCGAATCCTATCTTCTCCATCAGTTACAACCGGCGTCCCCATCGTCTAGCCAGGTCAGGACGCCACCCTTTCACGGTGTTAACGTCGGTTCAAATCCGACTGGGGATATAAAACAAAGTCTATAATATGACTAGAATTAATATGTAAATATATTTAAGCACCCTTAGCTCAGCTGGAAGAGCAATAGCCTTCTAAGCTATGGGTCATAGGTTCAAATCCTATAGGGTGTAGTATATATTATAGGTATTAAAAGTACTAACAACTATATTTAAACTACAATATAATGTGGGCCTATAATTCAATTGGTTAGAATGCAGCTCTCATAAAGCTGAAGTTGGCGGTTCAAGTCCACCTAGGCCTAAATATGTATTGAAAAAGCATAAGTACTAACTTAATTTTAGAGTATAGCCAAGTCGGTAAGGCTGCAGAATTTGACTTTGTGATCGTAGGTTCGAGTCCTACTACTCTAAAAGCTCAAAAAAATGCAAACTATAATAATGTAAGTAAAAACAAATATAATATACATAATAAATGATAATTAAAAATAAAAAAGTAGCGCCGCGAGAACTTAATAAAAAAGAGTTATCAAAAATATGTATTATTCATATTAACGCTACTCAAAATAACACAATAATTACAGGCACAAATATCGATAATGTAGTATTAACGACTGTATCACAAGGTTTTTTTCAAACTAAGCGTGGTAAACGTTCGGTTCCTCAAGGTAGTTTAATGACTGGTAACCATATAGGTTCAGTACTATTAAAAAAGGGATTTAAAATAGCACAAATCTTAATAAAAGGTTTTGGTAGTGGTCGTGAGAGTGCTGTACAGGGAATTTTGCAGTCTAACCTAAAAATAGGTGAAATTATTGATGTTACCCCTATCCCACATAATGGATGTCGCCCTAGAAAGTCAAGACGTATATAAATCTAAAATAGGAAACGTAACTCAGTGGTTAGAGTGCTGCTTTGTCACGGCAGGAGTCGCGCGTTCGATTCGCGTCGTTTCCGAGACTTTATATAAAATAAAAACTTCTATAGGTGATATTATTAAGTTCTTAAAAGCTTAAGTAATTGTTTTATGGTCAACCCTTACCATTTTTAAGCAGGCTTTAAGACTAACGGCGCCGATCGTATGTTATAATCACTACTACTGTTCTTGTTTTAAAGGTTTAAAAAATATCTATTATAAAAATAGAATAAGTATTATGTCCAGAGACGGATTTGAACCGCCGACACAAAGATTTTCAGTCTTTTGCTCTAACCAACTGAGCTATCTAGACATATATTTATAATAAATAGGTAATTTATTATAAACATTGCATTCAATGCAGTGTAATTCCGTAAAAGGAAATTATCCAGGCGCAAGTTCCCTTACGCCTACCTTGTTACAACTTCAAACCAGTCACTATATTTATAATCATCTTATGTAATCTATTATTTTTAACAAAATATGTTTTAAACATATCTATAATAATTAAAAAAGATAGTGTATAATAAGACTTCAAACAAACACAATTCCCAGTCCGTGATGGGCGGTATGTACAAACCTCAGAGACAGATTCACCGTGGCATGCTGATCCACGATTACTAGCGATTCCAACTTCATATTCTCGAGTTACAGAGAACAATCCGAACTGAGATAACTTTTGGTGATTTGCTTACGCTCACGCGTTTGCTTCATTTTGTAGTTACCATTGTAGCACATGTGTAGCCCAACTCATAAGGGCCATGTCACTTGACGTCATCCTCCTTCCTTCGACTTATCATCGGCAGTATTTTCAGGGTAAAATTATTCATTAATTTAAACCACAAAAAATAAGGGTTGCGTTCGTTTATGGACTTAACCTTACATCTCACGACACGAACTTACGACAGCCATGCAACACCTGTAATAGGTCTTTTTCGAATTAGTTAATTTTCATTAAATTTCTCCTATTATGTCAAGAGTTGGTAAGGTTTTGCGCGTTGTTTCGAATTAAACCACATGCTCCACCGCTTGTGTGAGGTCCCGTCAATTCCTTTAAGTTTTAACCTTGCGGCCGTACTCCCCAGGCGGAGTGTTTAAAGTGTTAACTGTAGTCCTGACATTAGATCTTATTTTACTTTCAATAATAATTTACTTATAAAAGAAATACACCAAGATTTAACACTCATCGTTGACAGCGTAGACTACTGGGGTCTCTAATCCCATTCGCTCCCTACGCCTTCGTATTTCAGCGTCAATATGAACTTAGATAGCCGCTTTCGCTTACGATGTTCCTTCTAATATCTAAAGAATCTAACCCTCCATTAGAAATTCCACTATCTCCTATTCAATTCTAGTTTATCAGTTTTACATATATAACCTAAGTTATGCTTAGGTATTTCACTTGTAACTTAATAAACCGCCTAGATACCCTATACGCCCAGTAATTTCGAATAATACTTGCCCCTCTCGTATTACCGCGGCTGCTGGCACGAGATTTGCCGGGGCTTTTTCTCCAAGTAACGTCATTATCCTCCTTGGTAAAAGAGTTTTACAACCAAAAAGCTGTCATCACTCACTCGAGATGGCTGGATCAAACTTTCGTTCATTGTCCAATATTCTTAACTGCTGCCTACTTTGTAGTTTGGGCCTTATCTCAGTCCCAATGTGGCTGATCGTCCGCTAAGACCAGCTAGGCATCTTAAGCTTGGTAAGCTTTTACTTTACCAACAACCATAATACCGCGCGAGCTTATCAAATAGCGATAAAATCTTTATTTTTTATTCGGTATTTTTATTTTATACCCTAAAGTATAGAAACAATTATTCCGAACTACTTGGTAAATTCTCACGTGTTACTCACCTGTATGCCATGTTTTTATTATAAAAACATTCAACTAGCATGTTTAAAACCTCTCGATAGCATTCATTCGGAGCCAGGATCAAGCTCTACTATTAATTTAATGGTATGATGTAACATATCATTATTTAGTTTAAAAATCCGATGTTTAAATAAATTTGTTATTTAAACATAAAAATAAATTACCTATTTTTTATTTAGAAAAATAATTTTTGTATAAAATTTTATATTAACTAAATAGAAAATCTAGTTCCCACATATGAAGTAGATAGATCCTGAATATATTTCACGTGTCTAATTCGGATTGGTTTAGGGTGGACCCATATTCAACTCTATTTAGTTAATTATAAATTAGTTAAGATATCATAAAATACCACTATAAACATAATAATAATGATATTTTATGAGAACTCATTAAAAAAGGATGAGGATATGCAAAGAAAAATATTAAGAAAAAAACACAAGTACTAAGTATAATTGAGTTTAATCTATCCATTTTAATATAAGATATGTAAACATTAGATGTACCGAAGAACATTACTTTTATTATACGGATATAATAAAAAGCAGCAACGACACTTGACATAACCCCAATTATTGCAACACTATATAATTCAGATTGGATTGCTGCTAAAAATAAATATAATTTACCAAAAAAACCAGCAAGTGGCGGTAAACCTACCATTGAAAACATAATTAAGGTAACGCTAAAAGCTAATGCTGGATTAACTTTACCTAAATTAGTAAGGTCTGAAATATAAGTGTTCAAATTTGAGTTTTGGTTTCGTGTACCTAATATAAAACTGAAAAAACCTATAGTCATTACAATATATATTATTAAATAGATTAATAAACCTAACATACTATCAATTGTACCCGATGCTAGACCAATTAACATATAACCAACATTTGTAATACCACTATATGCCATAAATCGTTTTAAACGTTTCTGATATAAAGCCCCTAAAGAACCTATTACCATAGATAATATCGCACAAAATATAAAAATTTGTTGCCAAAAAAAGATAAAATCGTAAAACGTATAAAAAAAAATACGTAAAAACAGAGCGAATATTGCAATTTTAGGAACCGTTGAAAAAAATGCAGTAACCGGTGTAGGTGCACCTTCGTACACATCAGGTGACCACATATGAAAAGGTGCTGCTGCTATTTTAAATAATAATGCAACCGCAACAAAAATTATTCCAATTAAAATACCACTATATGAAGTAGAACTTGCAATACCATTGATACCCGTTAAAACTTTTGCAAGATCTTCAAAATTTGTCAGGCCAGTAAACCCATATATCATTGAAGACCCAAATAATAGTAACCCAGAAGAAAATGCTCCTAAAATAAAATATTTTAATCCAGCTTCCCCTGAAAACTCAGAGTTACGCTTGTAAGCTGCTAAAATATAAAATGATAAACTCATTAATTCAATAGACATGTATAATGACATTAAATCGTATGAAGAAATCAAACAAAGCATTCCTAGAGTCGCTAATAATAATAATATGAAGTATTCAAATGTATTAACTTTTTTGAACTCTAAATAGTTCATAGACATTAAAATACAAAATATCGAACTTAATAATACAAATGCCTTCATAAAAGTAGTGAAAGGATCTATTATTAATAAGTTATTTAAAACTACCATTGATGACAATGGATTTTGTAATAATAAAAAAAATGTTATAGTTAAAGTAAAAAAACTTAACCAACCAACATTAATTTGAATAATTGGAAATTTTAGTACTTGCGATGTACTAAATATTGCACCATATGATAATAATAATAAAATGCTACCAAATAAATATAATTCTGGTATTATTATTTTAAAATCATTTTCGAAGAAGCTTAAAAAATCCATACCTTCAATAATTATTTTTTATTTTTATTGAGTTTGCTCAATTAGATTAGTAATTGATACATGCATAACATTAAGAAAAATTTCTGGATATATACCCATTAGTAAAACTAGTATTATACAAGGTAAAAAAATCATAAATTCTCTACGGTTTACATCTTGAAAAGCTTCAATATGCGTAGTTCTGATATTACCAAAAGCTACTCTATTGTATAACCAAACAGAGTATCCAGCACCCCAAATTACACCTGTCGCTGCTAAAACAGTTACAAAGATGTTACTTTTAAAAGCACCTATTAACACTAAAAATTCACTTACAAAACTACTTGTTCCAGGAAATCCTATATTTGCCATAATAAAAAATAAAAATATAATAGAAAATATGGGCATTTTAACCGTTAAACCACTATAATACTTTATTATTCTTGTTTTATGACGATCATAAACTACACCTACACATAGGAAAAGAGCACTAGAAACGATACCATGACTTAGCATTAATAACATGCTACCTTCAATTCCTTGAATATTAAGAGTAAACATACCAATAGTAACAAATCCCATATGAGCTACAGAAGAATATGCAATAATACGTTTCATATCTACCTGTCGTAATGTAGTTAATGAAGTATATATAACTGCTATAACACTCATTGTATATACTAAAGGTGTAAAATAGATACTAGCATCAGGAAACATAGGAATAGAAAAACGTAAAAATCCATAACCTCCCATTTTTAATAAAACACCAGCTAAAATTACAGATCCAGCAGTTGGAGCTTCACTATGTGCTTCAGGCAACCATATATGTGCTGGTACCATCGGTATTTTAACAGCTAATGATGCAAAAAATGCTAACCATAAAATAAGTTGTGCATTTAAACTAAATTCAACAGTAGTTAATACTTGTATGTCCGTAGAACCTACCTGAAAATATATCCATAGTATTCCTAATAACATAAGAACAGAACCTACAAGAGTATAAACGAAAAACTGGTAAGCTGCTCTAATTTTACGTTCACGAGAACCCCATACACCAATAACTAAAAACATTGGTATTAAGATTGCTTCGAAGAAAATATAGAAAAATAATAAATCTAAGACTGTAAAAACACAAATAAGCGCTGATTCCATAAATAGAAATGCTATGCTATATTCACGTATATGTATTTTAACACTATCCCAACTAGCTAATAAACATATAGGTATTAAGAATGTTGTTAGTAATACAAAAAATAAAGAAATACCATCTACACCTATATAAATATGCATGTTAGAGTAAGGTACTGAAAAAAACTTTTCAACAAACTGATATTTTGATGTAGACATATCGAACTTCAACCAAAGTAAAATCGATATAAAAAATGTTAGTAGAGATACAGATAACCCTACACTTTTTTGAAGATTCGATTCGGTGTTTGGTATAAACAATAAAAAAATAATACCAATAAGAGGTAATGCTATTAATAGCAATAATATTGATGAATATTCAAACATTTTATTAAAAACTTAAATCTTTAAATAAGAAAATATTTTATACGTAATTAAACATAAATAAGTATGTGTTTATTACTCCCATTCTAAAGCACCTTTTTTCCACTCATAAATGAAACCTATAGTTAAAATGATAAGGAATAAAACCATTGACCAAAACCCAAAGAGTGTAATTTTATTTAATGTTAAAGCCCAAGGAAATAAAAACGATACTTCTAAATCAAAAATTATAAATAAAATTGCTACTAAATAAAATCGAACATCAAATTTACCTCTAGCATCATCAAATGGGTCGAATCCACACTCATAAGCTGATAGCTTTTCAAAGTCTGGTTTATGACTCGCTACTACATATGATAATCCAAAAATAACTGATGAAAGAACTGTACTAATTACTAAAAAAATTAGTATAGGAATATATTCAATTGAACCTAAAGTCATATTGACTTTCTTTTTCTTTTTAAATTAATATAAAAAATTATACTATGAAAACAATAAAAAAATATTCTAATAGTATTTTAAAAACAGATTTATTACTAAAAAACATTAATAAAAATGTGTTAGAAGCTCCAATCTTAAGTAAAATAGTAATAAGTAGTGGTGTCAAAGATGCTAACTCTAATTCAAATAAAATATTAGTACCTCTTCTTATACTAAATTTAATTACTGGTCAGAATCCTTTTTACACCAAGGCAAAAAAATCAATTGCTAACTTTAAATTACGTAAAGGAAAAATTATTGGGTGTAAAGTTACACTACGAAAAAACAACATGAATAAATTTTTTGAAAAATTCGTCCATGTTATATTACCCCAACTTTCAGAACTCAAAGATCTGAAGTATAAAAATTCTAAAGGAAAAAATAGTATAACAATAGGAATAGAAGATTGTTCTGTTTTTCCTGAACTCGAAAATCAGTTTGAGTTAATAAATAAAATTTATGGAGTAAATATAAGTATTTTTTTAAAAAATCGTAATTTAAATAAAGATAATTTATTTTTCAGTGGTTTAAAAATACCATTTAAATAAATGAGGCGAATAACGGGACTTGAACCCGTGACTTTCAAAGCCACAATCTGACACTCTAACCAACTGAGTTATATCCGCCGTTTACTTATAACGAGAGAGGGACTCGAACCCCCGACATGCAGATTATGATTCTACCGTTCTAACCAACTAAACTATCTCGTCTATACTACTTTTATTTATCTTCCGACGGTACTAAAAGTGTATGAAAATTAAAATCAAAGTTTTTAAATTTATTTGATTTATTTTTGTCTGTAGTTTTAAAGCTTTTATTTAATGGGGATGAGTATATAAACGTATTTTTCAAATCGTTTGTCAGAAATATTGGCTTTTTTATATACGGAAAATCTAAATCTATAATACTCCCATCCGTACAAACAATTTGTGCTAAATATTTTTCTGAAAGGTTAGACTTTTTCATATATGTTATTTGTTATAATATTAATGCTTTTTATACACACGTAATATAGTTAGTTATTAATAAAGTTATTTTCTCTTTTTGATAAATATTTATTAACATTAAACTATTAATTTTTATTAAAAGAGGCTAAAGGCGGAATTGAACCACCATTTAAAGTTTTGCAGACTTTCACATTAACCATTTATGTTATTTAGCCAATTAACACATTTTATTTAAAACCTTTTATAGTTTTAGTGTAAGCCTTAAATATTTTATTAATAAAATTTGTAAAATAGTATTTATCTAATGATAATATAGTCGCTTATAAAACTTATTATTAATTATAGGTTATTCGTACAATAATAGTTTGCACTAATAGAGGAAAATATATGGTAAAAAGTACAAGTTATTATATAAACTTTACACATTATCTTTAATGTGTAAAGTTTATATAAAGCTTTTTAATATATCAAAACAGAAATGCTATATTAATGTAAGTGTATAGCATCATTTAGATATAAACAAGTTAATAAAGCAAATATATACGCTTGAATAAACGCAATAGCTACTTCAAGAACTGTAAATGCCAGTATTGCTGATAAAATTACAAAAGATCCAAAGTATCCTACAAAACCTAATGATAACATTGTCCAAGCAAATCCCGCAAGAATTTTAAATAGAGAATGCCCAGCCATTATATTTGCAAAAAGCCGTACAGAAATACTAATAGCTCGGAATATATATGAAATTAATTCAATTCCAATTAACCCTGGAACAATCCATAAAGGACATCCTGGAGGTACAAAAAAGCTAAAAAAGTGTAATCCATGTGTAGAAAAACCAACAAATGTCATTGCTACAAAAACTGTAATACCCATACTAAAAGTTACAAATAAATGACTTGTTACTGTAAAAGTATAAGGTATCATACCTAGTTCATTACTTGTAAGAATAAAAGTAAATAAAACAAATATAAAGGGAAAATATTCACGTCCTTTATTATTATGAATAAGATCTCGAACTAAACTTTCATTTACAAAGTTGTATAAACCTTCAGCAACATATTGCCAATTATTAGGTACAACTGTAGATTCTCTTGTTGCTAATGTTAACATTAAATATAAAATACTAAATGATAATACTAAAAATAATGTTGCATTTGTAATAGAAATGTTATAACCTAAAAAATTTAATTGTAACAATGTACTTAAAGAAAATTGTTCTAGAGGTGATAATATTAACATAAATTATATATATAAATATATTTTTACTTAGATTTTAAAAATAACTGAGTGTATAATTTATAATAGAAAGATATCTATAATAAGTTTAAACTGTTGATACAAAACGTGTATAAAATAATAAAACGGCAGCATATATAAATAATAGACGATTATCCATAAAAATATATGTTTGAATACTAGTCCATAAACTTAACATTGTTAATAAGCAAACAATTCCTATTAACATTATAAAAGCGTAATGGTATATGTATCCTGTTTGAAATTTACTTATACGTTTCATCATATATGTGAAAGAAGTTGCGATACCATATGGACCTAAAATTTCGACTACACCTTTATCCATTCCTCTAAAAGATACAAAGTATCCAAAAGAAACAAGAGGTTTATTTATATACTCGTTATATAATTTATCAAAATACCATTTTTGGTTTAAAAAAGAGTACATTTTTAATCCTAAAGGCGATAAAGTAATGTCGTACATAAACTTGCTATAAAAGTGGTTTAATACAACCGCTAAAATAGCACCACCAAAACTAAAAATAGTCGGAACTAATTTTACATATACTGGTATAAATTCTGATTCTATGAATAGATTATTTTTTGGTAATACAAATGTTGAATGTTGCCAAAAATCAGTACCCAACCCTATAATCATATCCTTTGTAAGAAATCCTAAAAATATACTACCAAAAGATAAGACAATTAAAGGTATACCCATCACTAAAGGAGCTTCATGTGAATGTCCTATTACATTTTTTAACCCATTAGGTCGCGCTAAAAAAGTTAAGTAAATTAATCTAAAAGAATAAAATGCTGTAAAAAATGCAGACATACATCCAAACCAATGTGCAAAATGCCCACTGATAGAATATTTTGCGTAAGCTACTTCAATAATAACATCTTTTGAATAAAAACCCGTTAAAAAAGGGAAACCCATTAAAGCTAAAGACCCGATTAACATCATACAATAAGTAAACGGTATTAGTTGTACTAAACCACCCATTCGTCTCATATCCTGCTCATCAGAAACAGCATGAATAACAGCCCCAGCACTTAAAAAAAGTAAAGCTTTGAAGAAACCATGATTCATTAAATGAAAAATACCTACAGAATAATTAGAAAGACCACAAGCAAAAGCCATATAACCTAACTGACTACATGTTGAATAAGCAATAACTCGTTTTAGATCATTTTGAACTAATCCAGTACTCGCTGCAAAAAAAGCAGTCATAGCACCCATAACTGTAACAACAACTAAAGCCGTTGGAGCATATTCAAATAAAGGTGAACATCTAGCAACTAAAAATATACCTGCTGTAACCATAGTAGCTGCATGAATTAGTGCAGATACTGGTGTTGGCCCTTCCATAGCATCAGGTAACCAAGTATGTAATCCAAGTTGTGCAGATTTACCAACCGCACCAACAAATAAAAGTAAACAAACAACAGTTAGTTTTTCAACCTCAAATCCTAAAAGCGAAAATGTTGAACCTGCAATTGTTGGAGCAACAGCAAACACTGTTGAATAATCCAATGCATTAAATATAAGGAAAATAGCCATTATTCCTAATGATAGCCCAAAATCACCTATACGGTTAACAACCATTGCTTTTATTGCTGATTTATTAGCCTGAATACGTGTATACCAGAAACTTATTAAAAGGTAAGAACATAACCCTACACCTTCCCAACCTAGAAACATTTGAATAAAGTTATCTGCTGTAACAAGCATTAACATGAAAAATGTAAATAAGCTTAAATAAGCCATAAATCGAGGTACATGTGGATCTTCACCCATATATCCAATAGAATATAAATGAACCATACACGAAACTGTTGTAACTGTAATTAACATAATAACTGTTAAAGGATCAAACATAAATCCCCATGAAACATGTAACATTTCACAATCCATCCATGTAAGTAAATCGATATATACTATGTTACCAGCAATACCAACTTCAAAGAAACTATACCAAGATAAAGCGCATGTAATTCCTAAGAAAGTCGTCGTTATTATTTGTGCTCCTTTAGTACCTACATATCGTCCAAATAACCCTGCTATAATGGAACCCATTAAAGGTAAGAATACAAGTAATAAATACATATTTTTTATTGTCAAAAATTCTTTAATAAAGAAACTAATATAAAATATATAAATTAGTAAAAGAAATATGCTCGACAGGAGTTGAACCTGTAACCTACGGATTCGAAGTCCGTCGCTCTATCCAATTGAGCTACGAGCACATTCATTTTTACTAATTTATATGTTTTATATTACTTACCAATGTATTAGATACAGATTTTTTCGATCTAACTATATTATTTGGTATAGTAAATAATGTTTGAATTAAATCTAAATATATTAATTGTTCTGATTTTAAATTAGAAATATCTTTTAAGAAGTAATTAGAAACAATATTATTATTAAATATACCTCCTAGAAATAACATTTTAGGATTTGATTTAATTGTTTTATATAATTCTTTTAACGATAAATTAAAATCAAATTCATTATTTACTGGTGTAATTAATATAGTGGAACCTTGTGGAATCTGTGTAATATTTTTATATTTAAAATAACTATGTTCAACGGTTTTTTTAAATAAATTATTTTTAACAATTTTAATATTTAAATTAATTTCTTTTAATTGTTTTTTTAATATATTGTGTTCTATTGTTGTAAAATTATTTGTTTGTATTAAAAAAACAAAATAGGATTTTGAAAAAACTCTTTTAAATTCTTTTATTATAAAATCCTTTTTTTTTAATGTTTTCATACAATTTTCTTTAATTATCAATAAAAAATACTAATTTTAAATAATGCAATCTTATATATCCGCAGAAAAAAATGTCCCCTTTAAAAAAGAATATATCGGTAACATAAATCAGTTTATTTATCAATCCGAAAATTTAGTGACGGGAAAAATTATTAAAATAACACATGATAAAATATATTTTGATGTTGGGTTAAAATATTCTGTTATAGTTAAAAAAAAAAGTTTTATAACAAATTTTTTTCCAATTGCGAAAATAATAAATTATACTAAATCTGCAAGAAAAAGCTTAACATTAAAAGAATTTTTAACAGACATAAGAGTTGGTAAAAATTTTAAATTTATAATTTTTGAGGTTCTTGCTAGAAATAACAATATAATACTTATAGATTTTGAGAAAACTTCTGAATATATGAACATTAATAAGTTATTCTATGAATTAGATTTTTTAAAAAAATCAAAAACTATAGTAAAAGGTTATATTCTTAATGCAGTGAATGGTGGGTTTAGTGTGAGTTTAGGGGGCTTAGTAGCATTTGTACCTAATAATGAGTTTTTGTTAGATCAGTTTACTAATGCAAATGAACTTCTAAAAATAAATAGAACATTTATAAATTCAAGTATGTACTTTAGGATAATAAACATTAATTATAACCGAAAAAATGTTGTATTAACTCGAATTAAATAAAGTTTACGGATAGAGGGACTTGAACCCTCAAGATTTTACTCACTAGAATCTAAACCTAGCATGTCTACCAATTTCATCATATCCGTAACTGTTAAGAAATAATATATGAAAATACAAAGTACAATAAAACTAGAAAGTTTTAGTAATATTTGTTTACAGAAAGTAACAAATAATATAATGAACCATGCTCAAAATCTTGAATTTACAAAGTTTATAGATATAAATCTAAAAAAAAAACAAAAGAAATTTACGTTATTAAAATCACCTCATGTGTATAAAACATCAAGAGAACAATTTGAATTGATAACATACAAAAAATTAATAATATTATCAGGTACAAGTAAACAAAATAATGACCTTATAGAATTGTTAAAAGTAAATGGAAATAAATTTAATAATGTAAAATATATTCTAAAGTTAAAAAAAGTAAATAACTTTAATTAACTTTAGAATATAAAAAATTATCTATCAACTTCACCGAAAACAATATCCTGAGTACCTATAATTGTAACAACATCAGCGATCATATGACCACGTGACATGAAATCTAGACCTTGTAAATGTGAAAACCCTGGCGGTCTTATTTTACAACGGTAAGGATTACTTGTACCATTAGACACTAAATACACACCAAATTCCCCTTTAGGAGCTTCAACAGAAGTATAAGTTTCACCTTCTGGTACTGAAAAGTTCTCTGTAAAATATTTAAAATGATGAATTAAAGATTCCATCGATTCTTTCATATCAATACGTGATGGAGGAACAATTTTTGCATCGTCAACTTTAACTGGACCTTCAGGTAAATTATTTAAGCATTGTACAATAATACGAAGACTTTCACGCATCTCATTAACACGTATACAGTAACGATCATAACAATCCCCATTAGTACCTACAGGTATATCAAAATCTAAATTTTCATATATTTCGTATGGTTGATTTTTTCGTAAATCCCAAGAAATTCCTGATCCACGTAACATAACACCAGTAAATCCCCATTCCAATGCTTGATCATAAGTAACAATACCAACATCAACTAATCTTTGTTTCCAAATACGATTAGATGTTAACATCTCTTCAATTTCATCTACTCTATGAACAAAATGATTAGCGAATTGATAAATATCTTCACATAAACCTAAAGGTAAATCTTGAGAAACACCACCTGGACGAATATAAGCAGAATGTAATCGAGCACCTGATACACGTTCGTAAAACTCCATAAGTTTTTCACGCTCTTCAAAAGCCCATAATAAAGGTGTCATAGCACCTACATCAAGTGCATGTGTAGAAATTGCTAATAAATGATTTAATATTCTTGTTATTTCACAAAATAAAACTCGAACATATTGAGCACGTAAAGGCATATCACAACGTAGTAATTTTTCTACAGCTAATGAATAACCATGTTCTTGAGCCATCATTGATACATAATCTAATCGATCAAAATATGGTAAAGCTTGGGTATAGTTTTTATACTCAATTAACTTTTCAGTTCCTCTATGAAGTAATCCAATATGCGGATCTGCTTTTTCAACGATTTCCCCATCTAACTCTAAAACTAATCGCAATACTCCATGAGCTGAAGGATGCTGTGGACCAAAATTAAGAGTAAAATTTTTTATTTCTTGTACTTCATTTGAAATTTTATCATCTAGTACATTTGTAGTTTCTAATAAATGATTTTTCATAACTAGTTTTAAACTTTTTTTATGTAAAAGTTTATTTAATATAGATTATTAAATAAACTTATAAAATAATATTCTAAACTTTACGTACGTATTTATAATATTCAATACTTGATTTTATATCAATTGGAATAGGATATACTATTTCAGATAACTTAGGTGAATAAAGATAACTACCCCGTAATATATTATAATTCATTTCTAAATAATTTGGATAAAAAATCAGACAATTATTATCAATAAGTTCTTCTATACCAAACTGTAATTGTTTAATATTTTGAGTATACTTTTTGATTGATTCTTTAACTTTATCATATACTTTATTAAAAGAATGGTCTCTTACTTGAATTACATCTCCAGGTTTTAATGTAAAAGAAGGAGATTTAACTATAATACCATTAACTAAAATATGTTTATGACTTATTAGTTGACGTACTTCATTAAAGTTATTTGAAAACCGTAATCGAAATAAAACAATATCTAAACGGCTCTCTAATAATTTTAGAAAGTTTATTCCAGTATTTCCTTTTATATTTTTAGCTTTTATATAAAAGTTAATAAATTGACCTTCCTTCATGTCACCATAAAAAAATTTAAATATTTGTTTTGCAGCTAGTAAATTACCATAATTAGTAAGTTTACGCGGAGCATGTGATTTCATTTTAACCCATTTACTGCTTTTCAATTTATTAAATTTTATTTTCGGATGATCAATAATATTTCTTTTATGTTTTGAGAAAAATTTAAATTTTTTGTTTCTACTCATAACGGTTTTATATAATAAATAACTTTAATAAATTTTTTGTTTTCTACTCACTATGGGACTTGAACCCATAATCCAAAAGGAAACAGATTTTAAGTCTGTCGTGTCTACCAATTCCACCAAGTGAGCATAATATTTATTAATTAAAAGTTAAGTAACATTACTTAACTTTTAACTATTATTTTAGTTTTTCCCAAGGGCTACTAAAATCAAATAATCTAAATTCTTGAGTCATTTCTAGTGGTTCTACAACAACACGACGTTGAGAATCATCGTAACGTACTTCTACGTATCCACTTAATGGAAAATCTTTTCTTAAAGGATAACCTTCAAAACCATAATCAGTAAGAATACGTCGTAAATCTTTATTTTCTTGAAAGAAAATACCGAACATATCCCAAGTTTCACGCTCATACCATCCAGCATTCGGAAATATTTTTTCTATAGAAGGTACTGGAGCAATTTCATTTATTGCTACTTTTATAATAATACGACTATTATATTTTACACTCAACAAAAAATATACAACCTCAAAACGCTCCTCATTTTCTGGAAAATCAACAGCTGTAATATCAACTAACATTTTATATTGACTATTTGTATGATCCTTTAAAAATGTTAATAGTGATACTAAATGTTGTGGATATGTATAGATAACAATTTCTTCTTTAGATATACTAGATTTTTTAATAAATTTAGGAACCATTAAATGGATCGATTTTACAAAATTATATAACATATAAATATTTTACTTCTTCAACCAATACCCTAACTGTTTACTTCGCTTCACTTTTTTTTGTAGTTGTAAAATACCATACAATAAAGCTTCCGCTGTAGGCGGACATCCTGGAACATAAATATCAACTGGAACAACACGATCACAACCTCTAACAACAGCATATGAATAATGGTAATAACCACCACCATTAGCACAACTTCCCATAGAAATAACCCATCTAGGTTCTGACATCTGATCGTAAACTTTACGTAATGCAGGTGCCATTTTATTTGTTAAAGTTCCAGCTACAATCATAACATCAGATTGTCGTGGACTTGGTCTGAAAATAATACCAAAACGGTCAAAATCATATCGTGCAGCAGCAGCCTGCATCATTTCAACAGCACAACAAGCTAAACCGAATGTCATAGGCCATAATGAACCTTTTCGTGCCCAATTTACTAATTCATCAATTTTTGATACAATAAATTCTGTTTTCATAATTTTTACTTTTTTAATTTAGCTATAATTAATAATGTATTATGCATTGATTTTAGAAACTTTTTAATCCATTAAAAAAAGATATATTTTAATTGATACAATACATGCTTTCTAGACATGTGGTTACGGGTCCGAGTCCCGTTACATTTGTTTTTAAACAAAAAAATATATTATATTAAAAATACAAACAAAGGGGATATATTTCAATTGGTAGAATACATGCTTTGCAAGCATGCGGTTACGGGTTCGAGTCCCGTTATCTCCATTTAAATCTTATATATTAAATGTAAAAAACTATATGTTATTAGTTTAATTGTATTTTGTTTATGTTTTTGCGGGAATAGGATTTGAACCTATGACTTTCAAGTTATGAACCTGACGAGCTACCTAACTGCTCTACCCCGCTAAAAAAAAAGTAAAAGTAAATAATATGTCATTAAATAAGACATTATGTGATTTGTCTGCTAGACTTCGAAATGGACAAAATTCACGTAAACTTGAAATATATTTAAAAAGATCTAAAGTATGTTTAAATGTTCTAAATATATTAAAAGAACAAGGATACATTAGAGGTTACATCGTTGAAGCAGAAAAAATTCGGGTGTTATTAAAATATATGTCGGATAAACCTGTTATAACGGATGTTAATATTACACCCTATAAACTTTATTCAACTTATATAAGTGTAAACACTTTAAAAAACTTAACACGTAAGTTAAAAAAAACCAATAAAGGTTTGGGTTTATTTATTTTATCAACTCCAAAAGGTATATTATCTGATTATCAATGTATATTAAAAAATACTGGTGGTCAGCTTTTATTAAAAATTGTGTAATAATTTAAAAAGAATTACTATATGTCAAACATAGGTAAAAAACGTATACTTTTACCAGATAATGTTACTTTAAAATTAAATGAAGAAACTAATCACTTAACTGTTACTGGTAAATTAGGTACATTAAGTAAACAAATTACAAAGGATATTTCTATATCGAATATTACTGAAAATGGCAAAAGCTTTTTAGAGGTTAAAACTAATAACATAAAAATGTGGGGTACTGAAAATAGAAATTTAACTAACATGATTAAAGGTGTTAATCAAGGATTTAAAAAAAAGTTAAATTTAGTAGGTGTAGGTTATAAATGCAGAATTCAAGATAATGTGTTGTACTTAAAGTTAGGGTATAGTCACGAAATTGAATATAAAATACCACAAGATTTAAATATTATAGTTACAAAACCAGATCAAATAGTTATATTAGGTATAGATAAAGAATATTTAAATCAGATAAGTTATACCATTAAATCGTATCAAAAACCAGATAGTTACATTGGTAAAGGTATTGTATTTGAAAATGAAACTTTACTTTTGAAAGAAGGTAAGAAGAAGTAATGTATAAAAATTTAAAGCTAAAAGTATTAATTTCTAAATCTAATAAATCGTTAAGAATACAGTTAGAAAATAAAAATAGAATATGCTTAAATATAAATAAAAGTGATTTTATTAAATCTGAAATTACTAAGCCTGATATAAATATGAAAGTTGTATCTCTATACAATAATAATGAGATAACATATAAAACATATAGATATATATTAACTAAATCATACCCTTTAAAATACTTAAACAAAATTGAAAAAAATACCTGTAAACTATTTACAGAATGGGCTGCTGAAGGGGGAGTATATTCAAATAAATATTTTAATATTAAAGTATAGACCCCCCCCAATAGTGGTAAATAATATTTACCAACTTGATTTTTGTACTCCAGGAATTAAACCGTATCCTAAAATATCTCTTAATTTAATACGAGAAATATTAAATGGACCCACAATACCAGAAGCTCTTCCTGTCAATACACATCGTTTCTTTAACCTAATTTTAGAACTATTAGTATTCATTTTAAGTAATTTTATTTGTGCATCATATCGCTCATTAATAACTATATCTTTATTTTTTAAAATAGTTTTTAAAGCTGAGCGTTTTTTAAGATTTTTTATATAAAGTTTACGTCGTTTTTTATCTTTTTCAAAAAAGTTTATCATATTTTTTAAATTTTGTTTTTTAGTTAAATATGAGTGCATTGGGGCTTGAACCCAAGACCTGCAGGTTAAAAGCCTGATGCTCTTCCAGCTGAGCTATACACCCTATTAAGAAAAGACTACAGTTAATATAAAATTATATTAACTGTAGTCCAAAATAAATAACTGCCAGATTAACTCAATGGTAGAGTAACTGATTTGTAATCAGTAAGTTGTCAGTTCAAGTCTGACATTTGGCTTCAAAAAATTAAGCTCCTCCCCACCAGTAAACAACAGTAAATAAAAATAACCAAACTACATCAACAAAATGCCAATACCATGCAGCAGCTTCAAATCCGAAATGGTGCTGTTTAGTAAAATGATATTTAACTTGTCTAAATAACATAGTGGTTAAAAAAATTGAACCTACAAGTACATGGAAACCATGGAATCCCGTAGCCATAAAAAAAGATGAACCGTATACTCCATCAGAAATACAAAATGCTGCCTCTGCATACTCAAAACCTTGGAAACCTGTAAATATTGCTCCTAAGCAGATTGTAAAGAAAAGACCTAAAATTGCTTCTTCACGACTACCAGCAACAATTGCATGATGAGCCCAAGTTACTGTTACACCAGAACATAATAAAATTAAAGTATTTAATAATGGAATTTCCCATGGGTTAAATACTTCTATACCTTTTGGTGGCCAAATAGCACCGATATCTATAGCCGGAGCTAATGATGATGCAAAAAAAGCCCAAAAGAAAGCAAAGAAAAACATTACTTCAGAAAGTATAAATAAGATCATACCATATCGCATACCTAATTGTACGATAGATGTGTGATGTCCTTGATAAGTTGCCTCACGAACAACATCTCGCCACCAAACTGCAACAGAAAATAATATTGAAATAAAAGAAAGGAAAAGAATCCAACCTCCTCCAGCATAACCGTGCATATACTGTACTCCTGATAAAGTCATACTAAGTGCAGCCATAGCTGTAACTAAAGGCCACGGACTAGGGTCAACTAAATGAAAACCATGTCGCTGAGCCGTTTTTGTATAAGAAATATTTGTCATTTTTTATATACCTTTTAAATCCCTACAAACATATATTTGAGGGTTTTTATATTAGAAATTTTTTTTATAAAAATTAAAAACTTGTATTAAAAAAAAAGATTTGTATTAAGATTAACGTTGTAGGTGAGTTGGATTTAGAATGTCGTGAGACAGTTTGGTCCCTATAGAATTATTTAATCTATAATTAAAATCGCTCAACCAATTTGGTCACTTCTCTTAAATTGAAAGGTCTTTTCCGTTAACAGGGGCAAGTTACTTTACAACTTCAACAGATAATGTATAGAGAATTATATAACCTTATAAATAATAATTGAATACTATGCATTACTTCTTTGAGGACAACCATTTATATAAACTACTAGTTACAGTAGTGTATACAAATTATACTAAAATACTTTCGAAGTTTTTATATAACAAAAGAAACTTTTTATTTGTAAAACTAATAATTACAAATTCTTTAAATTTAAATATATTAAAAAATTATATATATGATATATTTTATAATCAGTTGGATTTTAGAAATCTTAATTATAGTCGTACCATTACTAATAGCTGTTGCATATTTTACATTGGCTGAACGTAAAGTAATAGCTTCTATACAACGACGTCGAGGTCCTAATGTTGTAGGTATATGGGGTTTACTTCAACCTTTAGCTGATGGATTAAAGCTTTTAGTAAAGGAATCAATATTTCCTAGCAATTCAAATATTATTATATTTGTACTTGCACCAGTTATAACATTTCTATTAAGTTTATTAGGTTGGGCCGTTATACCTTTTGGATATACAATGGTACTTTCTGATTTAAATGTTGGATTACTATATATATTTGCAGTTTCATCATTAGGTGTTTATGGTATTTTAACTTCAGGGTGGGCTAGTAATTCAAAATACGCTTTCTTAGGAGCTCTGCGATCAGCAGCACAAATGGTATCTTATGAAGTTTCTATAGGACTAATCATTATAAGTGTTTTATTATGTGCAGGTTCATTAAACTTATCTAAAATAATTATAGCACAAGAATCTATATGGTATATAATACCTTTATTTCCAGTGTTTTTAATGTTTTTCATTTCAGCATTAGCAGAAACAAATAGAGCTCCATTTGATTTGCCTGAAGCTGAAGCCGAGTTAGTTGCAGGTTATAATGTTGAGTATTCTGCAATGGGATTTGCGTTATTTTTCCTAGGAGAATATGCTAATATTTTAATGATGTGTGCATTATGTAGTGTATTATTTTTAGGTGGATGGTTACCTCCAATCGATATATTTCCTTTTACTTTAATTCCAGGACCATTATGGTTTGGTTTAAAAGTCTCTTTTATGGCTTTTGTATTTATTTGGGTTAGAGCTGCATATCCTAGATATAGATATGATCAGTTAATGCGTTTAGGTTGGAAAGTTTTCTTACCTTTATCGTTAGCTTGGGTTTTATTTGTAGCTGGAATTCTTGTAGGTTTTGATTGGTATCCTTTTTATTAAATGTTGAAAGAAATAAGTAATAAATATTAATGAACGTAGAAGTATTATTATTTTATATATTTTCAGCTATTGCTATTATTTCGGGATCTATGGTTATAAGTGCCCGTAATCCAATACATTCAGTTCTTTTTTTAGTTCTAGTGTTTTGTAATGCAGCTGGATTATTGATTTTACTTGAAACAGAATTTTTAGCAATGTTATTTTTAGTTGTTTATGTAGGTGCTATTGCAGTTTTATTCTTATTCGTTGTTATGATGTTAAATGTTCGTATTACTGAACTAAATGAAAGCATTTTACGTTATATTCCTATAGGAGGTATTATCTTATTAATTTTTTTATTTGAGATACTTTCTGTTATTAATGGTGATTTAGTACCATTTTTTTCGAGTAAGTTATTTGTTCTAGATAGTGATTATATTAGTTTAAATCATAATTTAAACATAACTTTTTGGAGTAACCAAATTAATCCTTTAACAAACGTAGCATCTCTTGGAGAAGTCTTATATACATATTATGTTTATTGTTTTATGGTGGCAAGTTTAATTTTATTGGTTGCAATGATAGGTGCTATTTTACTAACAATGCGTAAACGTATGAATGTAAGAAAACAAGAAATATTTGATCAAGTTTATGGGAATATTAACAGTAATGTTCGTTACATAAATTAATACATGTGCATTACAAGTTTATTTTACTATAATATATAAAAGACAATTAAAAATATTTATGATTATTGATCTAGTTAAATATTTAACTGTTGCTAGTACTTTATTTATATTAGGTATATGGGGTATTTTTTTAAACAGGAAAAATATAATAATAATGTTAATGTCAATAGAGTTAATGTTATTAGCAGTTAATCTTAATTTCATTATTTTTTCTGTTTACTTAGATGATCTTATTGGACAAGTTTTTGCAATATTCATTTTAACTGTTGCAGCTGCAGAGTCCGCAATAGGACTATCTATTTTAGTTATTTATTCACGTATTAAAGGTACGTTAGCAATTGACTTTATTAATTTAATGAAAGGTTAATATATTATTATATATTAACCTTTTATTTTAAGTTCTGAAATTTATTAAAGTATTTCAATTATAAGTGGAAAGAATGGGATTCGAACCCATGGTGCAAATTAATTTACACACTGATTTAGCAAACCAACGCTTTAAGCCACTCAGCCATCTCTCCTACTCTCTAGGTTGGGCTTGAACCAACGGCCTGATGATTAACAGTCATCCGCTCTAACCAACTGAGCTACTAGAGAAAAAAATTAAGTAAGTATAAGTTATGAGTCTAAAATATTATAAACCGATAACACCGGGACAACGGCATAAGATTACGATAGACTTTAAAAAAGATAAAGTATGGCGTGGTTCTTCTTTAAAAAATTTGTTATTGAAAAAGAAAAAAACTGGCGGTAGAAATAATAAAGGTCAGATTTCAAGTTATCATCGTGGTGGTGGATATAAACATTTAATTAGAAATGTTGATTTAAAACGAAACTTAAAAGATGTCAGTGGTATCATTAAACGTATTGAATATGATCCTAATCGTACATCTTATATAATGTTAGTTGTTTATGAAAATGGTAAAATAAACTATATTTTAGCCCCTGATGGTTTAAAAGTAGGAGATAAAATAATTTCTAGCGATAATCCTAATACAGATATACAAATAGGTAATTCATTACCATTAAAAAATATACCTATAGGTACAATTATACATAACATTGAATTATACCCAAAAAAAGGAGGTCAAATAGCCCGATCCGCGGGGACATATGCGAAACTTATAAAAAGAGATAAAAAATACTCTCTTGTTAGATTAATCTCAGGAAAACATCTAAATATTTTAAATTCGTGCTTTGCAACTATAGGGGTACTTTCTAATTCCAATTTAAAAAATAAAAATAATGGTAAAGCGGGATACTCGCGTTGGATAGGTATAAAACCTACTGTTAGAGGAGTAGCTATGAATCCTGTTGATCACCCACATGGTGGTGGTGAGGGTAAAACATCTGGTGGTCGTTGTTCTGTTACACCTTGGGGTTTACCTACAAAAGGATTTAAAACAAAACGTAAAAAAAAGCGTTAATATTTATTGCAAATTATGTATGTGGTTTTTAAAAGTTAAAAGCTTAATAGAAAAGATAAATATACAAATACTGTTCATAGCAATATCTTTACTTAGTTTTGTTTGTTTTTCGGCTTTTTTTAACTATTCTATGTTAGATAATACTGAAATTTATAATACAGAGACTATTACACCAAACCCGTTAATAAAAGATTGGTCTGCTCATTATACTTTGGAACCTAAGCCAAAGGATCCTTGGGATGGGTGGCCTGAAATTCCTCATAAACGGGCTATGGGTATTGTTGTTACTCTACATTTTATTTGCATATTTTTATTATTAAGTGATTCGCTAGATCAGCAAATGATCAAATAATAAAAGATATTTAATATGGCTAGATCCGCTTGGAAAGGTCTGTTTTTTCACCCAAGTATTTTAAAAAAGACAAAAAACAAACAAAATTTTAAAAGTAAAAAAATCTGGAGTAGATCTTCTGTAATTTTACGGGAGTTTGTAGGCCATAGATTTGAAGTTCATGATGGTAAAGCTTTTGTTCAATTAACTATTAAAGATGAAATGATTGGTTTTAAATTTGGGGAGTTCGTTTCTACACGTAAAGTCGCAATACATAAAAAAAAGAAGTAAATCCTCTATATAGATGGCAAGACGTTCAACAAAACTTTTACGTTTCGAAAATTCTTTGTATAATTATGATCAAAAAGATCATACTTGGGCTATACAACCAATAAATATTCAAAACGATAAAACTAAATTTGATCTCTTTGATTCTGGAACACATTCAGTCTGTAAACGTATGTCACAAAAAGTAAATCCTATTAACTTCCGTAGAGGTACATCGGTTAACTGGGATTCTTTATACCATCGCAATTACAAGGAATTTAATTTATTAGAATGTAATAGTTTTCATAAAGAGTTATTAGTAACAAAATATTTAGATAACGTATTTACTAATTTAAATATTTTTTCAAATAAAATTCGAATAAGTGAACTTAATAATAAGTTGTATATTAATATTTCATTTTTTGAGCCGAAAGGTATTTCAAAACGTGATATATTAATAAATCCAAAGCGCTTAAATTTTTTTAAATCATTAAATTTAATAAAACAACAATCTAATGATTTAAATACAAAAACAGTACCTGTTTTAAATCCTTTTTACGAATTAAATGAAAAAAACGCAAAACCTTCATGGGATTTGTCTAAGGAAAAGTTGATAACACATTTAGAGAAATATATAAAAGTTATCACTAATAAAAATGTTAAAGTATCATTACATTCAGAATCAGGTTTAGGTGACGGTGCTTCAATGTTTTCTAAGTATCTTGCATCAGAAGTTGAGAAATTTAATGGTAATTTTAAGCGTGCTTTACGAGAATCTTTAAAAGAAATTAAAAATAACGCAAAAATTAAAGGTATTCGTGTAAATGGGTGTGGTCGATTAGGAAAAGCACCTATGGCTAAAACCGAATGGTTTAAGTATGGACAAATACCATTAAATGAAATAAGCGCTTTTGTTGATTATGCCAGTTCTACAGCAAATACAAAGTATGGATGTGTTGGTATAAAAGTATGGATATATTTTTATAACTAGTATGTTATAAATCTAATTAATTATCAGAGCGGCGTGATTCGAACACGCGACCCCCTGTTCCCAAAACAGGTGCGCTACCAGGCTGCGCTACGCTCTGTTTCATATTTTACAAAGTTTTAAAAGTTCGA
>Ga0115011_10000766_pt1 | contig 24491 bp, 18 predicted proteins | sample TroAtlMetagenome_2_FD_88705 | JGI IMG/M metagenome (GOLD analysis project Ga0115011, IMG submission 88705) | Marine eukaryotic phytoplankton communities from Atlantic Ocean - Tropical Atlantic ANT8 Metagenome | ecosystem: Environmental > Aquatic > Marine > Oceanic | place: Tropical Atlantic...
CTCATCATTAGCCGAGCGGCCCAGCAATATGTCACCTGAGCGCCTGATTAGGAATATCGCGACAAAACCCAGCAGTAGACCAACTACTATTGATCCAGCAGCATCCCATCGAGGGTCGCCCGTCCATGTGGCCATGCCTAGGCAGGCGGCAGCAATGAAAACACCGAGTTCGGCGGCCCCATCTTCCAACAAGACCGCGACGGCCATTGGGTCAGACCCCTCTCTTACATATCGCCAGAACGAAGTGCCTGCGGCGTCAGCCGCGTGACGGACCTCTCGAATGGCTATCCATAGAGTGCCCCCCTCCACAACTGCAGATAACCCCAAAATACCCAGAGCTATTGTAGAAGACTCTAAGTGATGAGGGTGAATAACCCCTAAAACCCCGTGATAGACACTCAGACCACAGCCCAAGAAGAAAATTCCCACTGCGCTTACGAGTGACCAGACATATAGTTCTCGGCCATATCCAAACGGGTGAGTGACGCTAGGCGGTCGCTTAGAGCGATGTATTCCTATAGCTAACAACGTCTGGTTAGATGCGTCTGACGCCGAGTGTATCGCTTCGGATAACATCGAGGCAGATCCAGAGACCATAAACCCTATGAACTTAACTATCGTAAGAAAGCTATTGGCCCCAATGGCTGCGTAAACTGCTTTTGCACTGCCTCCTGACATCACATACTCCCATTTTGACGATTAATAAGTTCCAGACAAGACAATAACAACCCATAATCAAGACATTGAATTGTAATAACCTTGCCCAACAACCAAGATTCATTGTAATCTGACCACAGACACACCCTATTTCAATGGGAGCCTATCGATGCTTAGCAGAATGGCAGCGGTGACATTAATCACCACTACATCCCTCCAAGCCAGGGCCGAAACACTCCAGGTAGACATAAATGGCGGTGCGGATTTCATCTCCATACAGGCCGCTATAGATGAGGCCATAGAAGGAGATACGATTGTAATTGCACCAGGTACATATGCAGAGCGAATCGTAATGAACGCAGGGGGTATCGAGCTCACAAGCACCGACGGCCCAGAATTAACATCCATAATCGGTGATGGACTAGCCCCTTTAGTCCTCATCCAACTGGCCCCTGAGGCTCCTGTCATAGCTATAAGCGGCCTATCCCTAACAAACACTGGGGACTCAGCAATCTACGTTACTAGCGCATCATTAGAGCTTGACGACGTGGAAATATCTGACTCTGGAGCAATAGACATAGACGGGGGCGGGGTCTACGCATACCAGTCAATCCTTAACCTAAACAACACCGTAATAAAGGATTCACTGGGGTTCAATGGTGGAGCTATACACCTAGACAACTCATCGATTATGCTGACTAGCTGTGAGCTGTCTAATAACGCTGGTGAAAACGGTGGCGGAGTCTACGGAAAGAACGAGAGCTCATTTACTGACGAGAACTCATCATTCTTATACAACTCAGCAAACACATCAGGAGGTGGGCTCTACTTTGACGGTCCCGAGGATGGACTAAGCCCCTTTATGGTCAACTTATCTGGCAGCACAGTGGACGGTAATTCATCTGGTGAATACGGCGGAGGCATCGCGACCTACTATACTGGGCAGATCCAAATAGACAACAGCAGCATATCGTACAACTACGCAGATGATGATGGAGGTGGAATTTTTGCCTACTACCTCTACGGTGAACTGAGCATCTCTAATTCAGACATCTCAAACAACTCAGGAAACAACAATAAGGGAGGTGGCATCTACGCCGAGAAGTACGTCGACCTTTTTATAGAAAACAGCGATATCAACTACAACATTGCCGATAACAGCCATGGCGGCGGAATCTATGCATATAACCGTGTTCAGCTTTACATCACCGAGTCTAGTATCTCTTACAACGCAACGGAAAGGGCCGGTGGCGGAGTGTTCAGCCAGTCAGGGTACGACACGCACCCAGCATATATCGCTGACTCGACACTTGTTGGAAACGTAAGCTACTTCGAGGGTGGCGGGGCTGTAATTCAAAACACAGAGACCTCAGAGGTCTATCGCAACGTCTTCTCAAAGAACAGTTCTGGCGACGACTCACCAGGTGGTGGTTTGTTCATTAGGGAGACCGAAAACTTTGCCGTCGCAAACAACCTCTTTTATGGTAACGACGCTGGATATGGTGGGGGGCTTGCTCTAGACAACTTAGACTCCACTGTTGGACCGTACACTCTGACCAACAACATCTTTCAAGAGAACATAGGGGCTTTCGGAGGTGGCCTGTTTGTACAGAGCGGTGAGCGCCCCGAGGGCAGCGCAGAGACTGGGAGCTATTGGGGAACCGAATCTGAAACACATGTAGTCGATTTCTACGTGGAAGAGACAGAAGAAGCTATCTCGGGAGACTGGGTCGCTCGTATTGATTACGACTATAGTCTGTGCACCGACGAGGCCTATGCTGTGTTCAAAGGGACTGTCGTTAGTGATATCTATGAAGAGCCCACTGGAGGATCCATCTGGATTAATAGCTCTGATCCGAATGCTGAAATAGGCGTCAGGCTTCGGGACGGTGAGGAAGAGGTTTTTTGGTACTACATTGGTACAGTATTAGGCACTGGCTGGATTCAATACAACCTATCTGACTACAACTCTTTCCCATCAAGCTCAAATTGGAGTGGAAATGATGACGGTATCTTTGACCCGCCTCTAACCGGGGTCGAGATGACTATATACGCCAATGAAGGTAACTCAGGAAGCCTTCAGTTTGACAACGTGACACTACAGTTCGAAAATGCCGGCCCTGTGGTTGTTGCCGACTACGAACAGTTAGATTTCGTAGTACAAGGACACAACAACACGTTCGTCGGTAATATTGGCCTCAACAAAGGGGCTGGTGTAGCTGCCGCCAACTCCGCAATAGACCTTACTAACAACGCTTTCGTCTCAAACAGCGGAGCTAACGTCATCGAATATTTAGATGATGAATCTGAACGCACCAGCGTCAACATGTATAACGGCTGGTACGATAACACACCCCAAGTCGAGGGGCTGGCAGGTAGCGGAGCCGTGACCGAGGCGCCAGAGTGGGCTTACTATGAGCGAGACGCTACACAAGCCAACGACAACTTCACCCTGCTTGTTGACAGCCCCTATGTGGATGCTGGAATGGTGGACATCTCGGACCCCACAGGGAGCCGCTCAGATATAGGCTCCAATGGTGGCCCTGGCGCTATCTGGGTTGACGACGATGGTGACGGTTACACAACCATGAACGACTGTGACGACACCGATCCCGAGGTACACCCAGGGGGCGATGACTCTTGGTATGACGGGATAAACGGAGACTGCATGAGTGGCTCCGATTATGATCAAGATGGCGATGGATACGATTCAATAGAATTTACCCCCGACGAGCTCGGTACAGATTGTGACGACAATGACCCCGAGGTTACAGAAGACTGCGGTGGAGAGCCCTCATTAGATGAGCCTACGGACACAGGCGAGTGCGGGTGCACATCTGGTGGTACTGATGGAGCGCTCTGGCTTGGATTCTTGGCGCTCGCAGGGCTAGTACAACGACGTAGGGTTTAGGCTCTAACCCAAAATTCCTGGGACGGAAGCTACACCTGGCATAAACTCTTCGTGGTCTATATCCGCGAGGTTTAGTAGTGTCGCGCCTACGGTACTCGCTGATAAGCTTATGCCATTAGGATCAGGCTCAGCTGTTGATGGATCTATAAGGTCCCCATAGTAGTAGCTATTGAATCCGCCCACCACGCGATTGCTGGTGATCCCTGGCCCCAACAACATCATGCTAGTGTAAGGCCAGTGGTCTTTACCATCTGAGTCATTTAGCTGAGGAGTCCTGCCCATTTCTGAAAGCACAACAACCACCGTCTCTTCAGAAAGGTAAGGGGTGGATATACCTACACTAGTATCAAGCCTATGAACCAATTGTTGTAGTCCAGCAAACAGTTCATCGAAGTTACGCGATTGGGTGGCGTTGTTTCCACTGTGGCTGTCCCATCCGTCATTGCCCGTGTAAGAAATTGTCGTACACCTTGAGACCCCTATAGAGATAGAGTCTACGGCTAAGCGTATCTGGTTCGCAAATGTCCCTCCCCCACCAAAGTCACTAACCCCAACAAGGCCCTTAAGTGCCGAGGCCGTGGTATGGGATGCGGCAAAAGACTGCGCGAAGTCTATCTCACGCTGAACCACAGCGTTGCCAGCTACCGCCGAGACTCGACGTTCAAGGTAGCGGTCCATGAGATCTTCAGCTCTCCTAGAGGGTGGGCTGACTATCTGATCACTAAGCTCTAGAATGGACCCATCTAAAAGCCCCTCAAGCTGTCCGCTGGAGCCTGTCCGACTCACATAGCTACCTAGGTTCCCAGGAAAAGACGGCCCATCTAACACAAGGTGTGGGAGCGCGAATGAGTTGGGAGAGTTGGCAGCAATCAGCGCGGGCCAGTCCGAAGCGGTGTTAGAAGTAGTTCCTGTTAGCATTAGCCTTATACAATTCAGGTGGGCTATAGCAGGAACTAGTACGCCGTTTAGGATAAGCGCTCGATCACCATATGACTCAAAGAACTTATCTACATTGGGGCGGTTCTCATGCCCAACATAGCTTAGGTTAGAGAGGGTGACTCCTTCGGCGTCACGCTCCATGTCAACGTTCGGGTTATCGAATTCTGTAGCGAATACACGAGTTGGATCCCAGCCGCCATAAGCGACAACAAATATAAAGTTTAGGTTATTGCCGAGTCGCCTGTCGGTATCACCGAGCGCAAACCCAAATGGCGAGGCCGCACCGAATAGCCCCATAGACTTCAAAATATCCCGTCTAGATAAACCCATTAGTACACCATAAAGTCTGGATCACGGAACAGGACCGACAGAAGGCCCTCCCACGCGGTTGATATTTCGCCATCTATCTCTAACAGTTGCTCCCAAAGTTCTATATTAGCCTCAACCTCTGGGCCATCAGCATCCACACGCTCTCCAAATATCGTCAAGTGAAGCATCTGAATCTGCTCGACAAATAGATCTCGATCAGTGGTTGGAGTCTCAAAGAACCCTATGTTCTCTAGTATGGCTGGTGGATAACCTGCCAAGGCCTGCGACACAGCGTAATTGGCAGCAGCCTGAGCTAAGCGTTCCTGAACAAGTATCATAGTAGATGTCGGGTTCTGGGCAGGTGCCGTGACATATGATCCATCAACCCCACCAGCTAGGGTTCTCAGGCCATAAGAGTCAGTAGTCATCATGTCGTAGCCATAATAGGAAAAGCGAAAACCAGTGAGTTCTTCGAGCTGTGAGGCCATTTGATCTGTTGAGATCATCTTCATCTGGGCAGGGTTGGGTTCAGTTAGGCTATCAACGGGATCTATAGGTTGGGACCTGTAAAGTGGATCACTTAATATAGAGCGGTAGAGATCCCTCAAAACCAAGCCATTGCTGATAAAGGCCTCTCGATGCTCTGTCATGCGAGCGGTGTCAGAAAGCTCACTGGGTCGACCCATAAAGATCTCAAAAGCCTGCTCTACAGCGCACTCTATAAACCCGGAGTCACCCGCGATTCCGCGTGTAAGATCCTCAAGGGTATATCCTGGCTCTCCAAAATATCCTGGCGGTACGTCTGTGTACTCCTCCCACAATTTCTCTCGCTCTGGGTGATATATGCTGACATCCTCACGGCTATCGTAGTCGTAGTAGTAAAAGCCCCAAAGGAAACTGGCTAATGGGTCTAGCGTTGCGTGACAGGCGACACACCCTTCGTTGTTCTTTAGTGCATCTGAGACCGCCGAGGCATCTAGTAGATTCACCGTTCGGTCAAATTCAATCGGCTTTGATAGGTAGTCCACACATAGGAACGTCTTAGCTATGGCCGATGCCCTACCTCGGTTAGCGTTAGAGGTGTTTGACATATAGCGCCACCAAAATGAGTTGGTGGACAGAACCCCTCCTGCTGGACGGCTGTCTGTATAAGTAGACTGCTGCCAACCCGACTCACCCTCTGGATAGTCTAGCTCCCAGGCCTCAGCCAAGATCTCATTTGCCATCGTCCAGTCACCTCGAACCACCTCTGTATAGGGGAGGTCGTTCTCGACGATATGGCTAAGTATCCTCAAAGGCTCTTCCCCAACTGATGCTGCGAACAATGCCTCATCATAAAGGCCGTAATCTTCTGCAGATATATAGTAATAATCTAGGCGTGTGAGGTAGATGTTTGAATATGCGCTTCTTATCTGTGCTCCAAAACTATCGCTGTGGAGGAACTGCTCAATGAGAACCTCAATCTCACCTGGATCAGCCTCGATAAGCTCTATTTCCGCAACAGTTGGACGATAACCCCTGAGATCCATACTCAAACGAGTCAACAATTCCACTCCACTTAATTGTGCCAATTCCGGCGAGAGCTCATCAACTGTATCTACGGTACTACCGCCATCGTCACCGCCACAAGCGGTGAGACTCAACAAGAGTCCAAAAGATAGGGCGACTACCACGGCATACCCTCCCAGTCGATCCACTGTGAAAAGTCTACACATACAGAGCCTATTGTCTCCCCCCTATAGAAGGCTTCTCCACAGCCGTCGCAAGCTGATTCGTATGACCAACCACCCCAATATGGAGGTCCGTCAAACACGACATCATACCAGCCGCCTTCATCATCTCGAACAGAGATTGTCCCATAAGGCTCGAGGTCACATACTGATCCTAGGGTGTCATCATAGATCATGACGTCCACTAACGAGATGGTATTGATATCCCCCTGGAGGCCAGTAACTCCCCCCTTAAGGACCGTATAGATACGGCTAGGCTCATCGTCATTGGGGTAATTATTTATGGCCGCGTAGAAGTCCACGGTGACAGACTCTTGCATCCAGGTTCCACCTCCTGTGAGCCCCTCCCACCTGAATTCACCCTCAACGTTACGATATATGTATTTTTTTTCATCCTCTATTTTCTCACGTCGATAGGTCTGAACCTTTCCAGCCCCTATCCAAGTGTGGCCCTCGGGAGTAATTATCCGAGCGTCACCATTAAAATAGGCGTCGCTGGAGTATAAGTAACCGTCTTCTTCATACTCCTCATAGTTCCAGGACTGCCCGAAACCTGAGAACGACGTACCATCTTCACGTTGGCATGTATCGCGCCAATAGTCGTAGTCGTAGCCCTCATAATAGAATGGGCATTCATAAGTAGGCTCCTCGCCGCCATAACCACCATCTCCGTAGCCATATCCTAAGACCTCGATGTAGCTATCGTGGGCAAACTCTGGACTAAAATTAAACAACCAATCAAGACCATCAGCCAGACCCGTAGTGACCTGCTCAATTGATAAAAGAGGTGTAATCTCAGTGTCATCCTCTATGTACTCAGAAGGGATAACCTCTGTGACGGCTGTGTCCTCTTGCTCTCCTGTCTCCCCTGGTTCAGCGCTACGGCAACTAAGGCCTGAGGTTAAAACAAGGATCGATATCGCTGTAATCTTGGAAAGGTTCATGTCCCTATTGTTGCACATTTCAACCACCAGTGAAGCATTATTAGATCGTCTTCTGTCAAACCACCTCTGGGTGGCATTGTTGGTGAATCGAGCTCGCATCTAGAAAGTATACGCTCTTGCCACCCCCACACCTCATCCACATTATCGAATGTCACATCTTCTGGAGCACCGAAGCGCTCATCCAAAGTTGAAGCATGACACCCTTGGCACTCATGGTTTATGAACGATTCACCGAAATTGGCGTAATTCACAACAGGCACATCGTCACAAAAATGAGGAGCTGCAGTTTCTGCAGTATCTACCTCAGACTTGCAACTCACCCACAACAATGCGCTCATCAAGACCATAAGCTGGACAGGCATAGGCATCTTCATGTGCTCCCTTCCTTAGGGTAACTGTACCACACAACGCACCTAAAGCGTAAGCTTCTCCTCGACTACGCACGAGAGACATTGGTTAGACCACGGCCTAAAAAACAGCTCACTAAACATAACGCCATAGACGGTGCATAGGAGTCCTATCGAGGCAGCAGGAGCAATGGCAGACGGGTCATCCATGCGCATAAGCATATGTACAAAACCAACCAATGTACCAGCGACTCCCGCTGATATTGATATTGTCGACATCCTAAGGAGAATCTGACTATAGCGGGCACCCTGTTCGGGTGAGATTGGACCCGTGCTAGTACCTGCGCGAACTGCCTCAGCTATGCTACTAGGCTCGAAACTCCATGTGAATGCAGAGCCCGTCAATACCAGAAAAAAGATAATGCTATGCACGTCAAAGACTCTAGACATAGGCCCCAGAAGACCGAAGGGGGCAAGTGCTAGAGCGACAACACAACATACAGAAAATAGTATCTTCATCATAAAGTTCCTCGGAGTCTATTGGGGCATATTGGAAATCACAACCATGACCTGTCCTATGGCGATAGTGCCGATTGCTACGCCTACTAAGGCGCGAACACTGCTGTAGTTCTTTGGTCTCTCTGCGATTCCGACAAGACCGCCTCTCGACAGGTAGTCTGTAGACATTGAGCCAAGCATAAGCTCCCCGACCAACACAGCATACAAAACGGAAAGAAACGAAACTGCAATTGCAGGCCCCATTTTGGGTGGATCATCCAAGACATGCAAAAACTCTAACTGTCCTAAAAGTGCACCTATCAAACCAGCACCAGATGCCATCATGCTCATGTGGCGAAACAGGTTGGCCCCAAGAAGCGCATCTTCTCGCCCAAGCTCATTACCTGATGAGAAGTAGTTTACAATGCCGCTACGGAACTCATGAAATGTGAAGGTCATAAATGTACCAGCCAATGTCACACCCATGAGCAGTGCTACCGACAAGGGATCTATAAAACCAAAAAGCAAGCCGCCCATATTCATAGCGGCCACCGTGACGGCTACCATAGTTAAAAAAGAGAGCAGAGCGCGCATAAAACCTCCTGAGAGACAATTCGAGCGCAGCCAATCATAATTGACAGGAATTGCAGCTAGCCCTTTTGCCCGTATTAATTTAGAAGGCAGCCTATAGATCATTGTCGGAATTTAGTTAACCAGACTTTAGGCCTGGGCTTAATTGCCTCTCTTTCCCTGCTCTAGTGTGACCAACACGGCACCAGATATCATCAATGGGCCACCGATTAACGTCCAGACTCCTAGGGAGCTCTCCCCCGTCATAACCCAACCGATAATGCCTCCTATTATTGGCTCAAAAATAAGTGCGATAGAGATTACTATTGGGGGAATCCACCTCAAACATGCGTTGATTCCTGTATGGCCAACTAGACCTGGTCCTACCGCCAGATAGGCCACCCAAGGTAACCAGAGAGCATCGACCCAACCAAACATGCTGGCATCGGGAACAACTCCTGACAATTCAACCCCTTCAATAAACACAGCCCCTAATGATAGCCATATACAAGCTAAAAGGGTGACTGGGAGGGCGTAGACAAATGTGGGCATCTCGCGAATAGATCTTAGATGGCTACCTGCGAACATGTATCCCACAACAAACACAGCCCCAAGAAAGGCCGCGAAATCTCCTAAAGCTGTAACATCTCCACCACCACCAACCTCCCCTAAGGCTAGTGCGGCGCCCATTACGCCAACAAGAGAACCCACGACATGCCCTCTTCCTACACGTTCGCCCATTAAGGGCATGAACAGTACAACGACGAGAGGGTGGCTAGTAACAAAAAGTAAACTGTGAACGAGGCTCGTATTGTCTAACGACCAGATCCAAGCCGCAAAGTGAAGCGCGAGGCATATACTGGAGCCAAACACTATCAGAGCGTCACGCTTTGAGGGCCTATAGCTATTTGTTCTAAAAATCTGAAACAGAAATATTGGTGTCAGCACTACACAAGTAGCCTGAAGGCGCCATGAGGCCCGCAGAATTGGAGGTATCTGACCTAGCTCTTGTAACACGGCCCCAGCACTCGAAACCGCCAGTAGCGCCAAGGAGAGGAGGAGCCACACGGCAAGAGGGACCTCTCGTCCAGATGTTGTAACTTGCTCACTCACTTAGTAATGATCCCTCTAAAATTCAGACAAGCCAATCGCTCACAGCACCTTACTATCGAGCAGTTACTACATTATCCAACCCATCTAAGGGGCAATAGTGTGATATCATCACCCATTACCCAGTTGGATTAAAATCGAACGCCTAGGCGAGTAGACCAATGTCACAACGTCACCAAGAAAATAGCGGCATAAACATCACTTTTTTACTGGTGACAACAATGCTGATTTCAATGGCTTGTGCGTCTGAAAATTCATGTGAAGATGTGGATGTGATCCCTGCATCTCAGACATCTACCACAGAGGAGGTCTGTGCAGAGGCCGCCCTTTATGAGGCCACAGCGACCATTGGTTACGGTACTACCGAGCACATGGAATTCGATGAAGAGGTTGTGTTGCGAGTAGAGCACGGCCCCCAAGGGGGCCAGCACATCTACGGAGCAGTTTTACTCACAGGCATGAACCCAGGCGAGAGAGTCTTCTCTGATCCACGGGGTTGTGGGGAAGCCGAGGTCTACGACAATATCTCAATCATCTACACAATATCCTACCCAGATGGTCTATACCCCGACGTTATAGCCAACTTTAACATGTGGCTTGAGGATGGGACGCCTGAGGAGGCTTTAGGTGGCTCCATGCAGCTCGTCATGGACATCTGGAGTGTCATGGCAGCCTATCCAGATCAACTCGAAATCCCAATGGAAGCCCACGTTGTCGCGACCGACGTATGTGGGACTACCGTTGAAGACAGCGGAAGTTTTATACTGTCGCTGGATGAGTAATGTGGGTTCACACACTCTAAACCCAAACTCTGAACAGACCGCGACAAACCAAGCCTAGAGGACCAAAATGTCACCCCACAACCAAATGTCACGAGCCCTGTTGTGCGCAGGCCTCATACTAGCGATGGCCTGTAGCAAAGAGCCTGTGGTCGACGACACCGATACCCCCACCAGCGGGGATGTGTTCATCTCGATCGCACCAAGCGCACCTGACTCTACTTTCGGAGATCTGTTTCGCGCGGTCAACCTAGACGCTGGAAAGGGGATGAAAGGTACGCTTGACTACGAGCGCATCGAACGCCTAATGTGCTCAGACCTCAACGACTGCACACCTGGTCCTGTTAGGTTCTGGAACAAGGTCTCCCATGATCGGTTCACACTGCAGTCGCCGCTGGGGTATGGGGATGTCATTCAAGAGCTACACCAACGTGGGTTCCCCATTTTGTGGTCGTTTATGGGGGTGCCAGCTTTCCTTCGTGACACCTGCACTGGCTGCCTCCTAGAGGTTGAAGTGGCTGACGGTGAAGGTGGGTTTGAGACTGAGACCTACCACATACTTCGTGAGCTAGAATTGGACGCAGACGACCCCAAAAACCCTAGCGATGAGCCCATTAGCTGTACCTGCGAGGACAGCGACTGGGCAGCTGGCATTCCTGCAACAACGGCTGTTGGTGGTGTCTCTTGGCTAGACTACATAGAGCAGACCACCGATGACCTCTTGGCGAACTTCGACACCACCGATGCAGACCTAAGTATCGGGATCTGGAATGAGCCCGACCAAATTTGGTGGAAAGGCACTCAGACCGAATTTGCCGCTATGTGGTGCGCTACCGCTGAGGCGATGCGCGATCGGCTTGATGGGCGAACAGATGTAAGGATCGGCGGCCCCGATATATCCGATTGGTCACATCCCATCGGTGGGGTTGATACTCCACTTCTTGAGGCTATCCAGTCTCGTTGCGGTGACGATGACCTCTACGATTTCCTTACCTACCACCAATATTCAGAGCCTGGGGCGCTCTTGTTTGAGGACTCTGTGGATCAATTGCGCAGCTGGGGGGAGGTTGAAGAGCTACCTGTTCATGTCGGAGAGTACGCGGCGTCTCTAGGACACGGCGCCGAAGATACAACTATCTGCGATCCCACCGCTATCGCCAGCAGTGACGGTGACGTGCCTAACGCGACTGGTGAAGACTCCAGCTCTGTGCTCTGCGATCACCGTGGAGCGGCCGAGGACATAGCTATGGCCGCTAGCATGGCTGGACAGGACCACGGTCGCCTGTATCGGTTTGAGGTCTGGGATTGGGGGACTACCGACATGGTCGACTCACGCATGGGGCTCCTAACTATCAACAACATTCCAAAGCCCACCGCCACCTCGTTCTGGATGATGTCTCAGCTTCAAGGAGAGCGGCTTGCGGTGATAAATGAGCTAGATGGCGCTAACCCCTACCACCTCCTAGCCTCGCGAGAGGGAGACGAGATAGTTATCATCGTGGCCGCCCAAAACCGCACTGTCTCTGAGCAGTTTGTTAGGGGACTGCTATCACAGGGGCTCGGGTACAACGAAGATGTGGCGCCATTAATAGTTGGGTGTCCCGACTTTGAAGCCGATGACCCAGAGGCCAACCTCTCCAACTTGGCTACAGAGGGGATCACCGCTGATCAGATTATCGCCGACTGCCCTACCGTTGACCAGGCACTGGCCGATGCCATTGTTGAGGCGCTGGATTATGCGGCGCCACGCGTAGGTCTGGTGGGTGATTCTTTCGACCTAACAATAGAGGTTGCAGGCTGGGAAGGTAGCGCAACCCGCCACCGTATAGACGCATACCGCAACACCTATGCCGAGGGTCACAGGAGGTGGCCAGAGCTAAACTTCGGAGAAGAGGAGTCAGAGGGAACAGTCAGTTACACCTCGGTCGAAGATGACCTCTGGGAATACATGACCTCACCGCTAGACGAACTTGAGGTTGTCGATGGACAACTCACAATCGAAGTTCGACCAGACTCGGTGACGATGCTGCGAGGGCAGCTGGCTCAGTAATCTGATTGTGAGGCAACTAGCCCCCCTACTCCATGTACCCCAACGCACGCATCCGAGCGATGTCTTCAGGGCTTAGCTCCGTGTCAGCGGCCTCGACAGAGATAGTCATAGCCTCCTCTATCTGCCTCTGGATACCGTCTTCTAGCTCCGCCTGTTGCTCCGAGTGCATACCTACTAGGTTGTTCTCCTCTCCCTCATCTTGAGCGACCTGGTACATCTCGCGGACAGCGAGCCCTCTAGGGTTACCATCGTTAGCTGTGATCAGCTTCCACCCTCCCACTCTTATGGCATCTAGCTGGTTGCCTTCAAAGTCCTCTTGAGCAAAGACAACCCGCTCCATTGGCGCGAAATCTGGGCCAACTGGCGCAACGGCCGATGGATCTTCAGAGTCCTCTGCAGAACCATCTTCACCTCTTGCAAGCTCACCTTCGCCCTCTACTAGGCCGATTGTCTCACCGTTCATCACCCGCAACCCATCTTCAAATGACTGGTCAAAGAGCTGTATTCCTTGCCATAGTGGCGAGATATTAGCCCCAGTAGCATGTGAAATTGTCGGGGCTATGTCTATCACCCTAACCTGCCAAGGAACGTGCACACCAGCGTTTGCCTGGCTCGGCCTCTTGACGATTAGCGGGACCTTGATCTGCTCATCATAAAGTGTGGTGCCATGCCACCAACCGCCGTGCTCGAAGAACTCCTCTCCGTGGTCAGAAGTAAGAATAATAACTGTGTTATCGTAACGTCCCGTCTCACGCATCCAGTCAAACATCTCTCCCAAGTGAGTGTCCATATTGGTGATCTCATCGCGATAGACACCCTTTAGGTACTCGATCAGTGGAAGCCCGTTTACGACCTCTGTCTCATCTGGCACTTCGTGTTCGGCACGCCCGTAGCCAATGCCATTGTATGGGTGCTCAAAGTAAGGGTCATGCGGTTCCATTAGATGAACAAACGAGAACCACTTATTATCCCCTTGAGCCTCAATGAACTCCCTTGTGTTTGCAAGTACTACATCAGCTGGCTGGTAGAACTCCGCCACATCCTTGTGCGGCATCAACCGCTCTCGAACTTTCCGAACCACCTGATACATAGAAAGCTGAAAAGCAGATTCAGTCGCACCAAACGGGTACCTAGGCTCCTGGTAAGCATAGTAGTCAAAGCCCTGCTGGAAGTTGAATGACCTCGTCACATTGATGTTGTTCGGCAACCCACCAGTCACATATCCACGTTCGTGCATCATCTCAGCGATAGTGTCGACCTCATCGGGAAGGATTGAGGTCTTAAGCGCAGTGTTGTGAGAGACAGGGACCATTGAGGTAAACAGTGATGCTATGGACGCGCGTGTCCAACTCGCAGCCGCATAGCCCTCCTCGAAAACAACCGAGTCAGCCGCCATAGCGTCAATGTTCGGGCTTACACCGATCATTTCTGGGTTGTATGTGCCTAGGAAGTCTTGGCGAAGAGTGTCCACCATGATGAGCATCACATTTGGCCGAGTGGCAAGATCCATCGGCTGCTCAACCTGAGGAGCCAAGATGCCAGTAGGTGACTCCTCTCCTGGTGCGAATGCAAAGATAGCACTTAATATAGCTATCCCAGAATACATCGCTAACGTCCCCCTCACCCTAAGGAGCACCTTTAGCGGTGTACGTGTAAGGAAGATCGGCCCTAGCCATAGGGCCAATAGTGACCACACACCGTAGATAGCTAATATCTTCAGTTTTGCGCCAGAGGGTACTCCCTCCTCTCCATATAGTGCCTTATTGGCAACATATAGGGTGATAACAACACCCATGGAGACTATAACCCCGATAAAAGGAAGGGTATAAGCGAGCGCGTTTGAAAGCTTCTTGAAGATAAGCGAGACAACCCATACGCCACCACCACAAGCACAGCCAATGCCAGCACCTATAATCCCATATAGAACAACCGCATAAAATAGCGCAACATACTCTCCTGGAGAACCCGAAGACAAAATATATGTGGCCTCAACGAGACCAACGATTGCCCCCGCGATTAATCCACCTGATGTTCCTAAAAGAAGCTTGCTAAAGAGAGAACGCATTGATTACTCCAAAGTCGTAAACATTTCCTATCTAGGCCAATTTCTGTAAAGGCCATAGGTATACTGCGCTAACTATGAGGCGAGACTCCCTCAGTCAAGCACTTAGCGCACTAGTTGACACCTTGTGACCACTCAAACCAGACCCTGCCCGTGAACCTGTCCGCACCGACAACATTGTCCTCAGCGGTTACTCGACCAATAGAGGCCCCAACACTCAGGTATCCATCGTCATCAGAAAGCCTCCAACCCCTCACACCAGCGCTCCAAGAGCGCTCATCTGCCATTGTGGTGAGCAGGTTATCCCCAACGACGTCCACTACATCAACTCTCCTCAAGCTCTCGAGCCAAGCCTCTGCACCAAAAGGGCTAGTGTCGCTCTTTAGAGATAGCCACGTGCTCTCAGCATCCCCACCGTGAAGGTGTCCTATTGTCCTCCCATCAACAACAAACCCATCGTGGTATATGCGGTGCCCCTCGTACCATCGAAACGTATCGTCCATCAGCACCGTCCTCTCTAGGCTGACCACCCCATAAGGCACCCTCAGACTACCTCCGAAAAGGTTGCCGACTCCGCCTAAAGCAGGGACGGGTAGAGGCCCAATGGATCTCATTATCATATCCTCACCACCATACTGTGACCAAACCTCCAGCCACTGAACCCCAGCGAAGCCTATGGGAATCGTAAACCGCATGTCTATAGCAGCAAGCTCATCGGTGTCTGGCTCTAGCTGATCTGGATCACCGTCAACGTGAGGGTTTAACGGAACTAAAATCTCCCATATAGATGGTAAAGGCCTTCCTTCACCACCCAATAGACTCAATCTAGATAAACCCACCTCATACCACGAGACAGGAGAATATCTAATGTCCATGTGCATTACCATCGGCGTCTGGATATCATTGCGCTCACCTAACAAGAGCCCCAAAGAGCCCTCAACCTTAAACATGCCATATTCACCCTCCCCTCTCCAACGACCAGACAGGGCGTTCCATGGTTTAGCATCACGACCAATAACTAGGCTACCCCGTTCATGAGGCCCAAGGCTCCGCTCCTCTGCTCCAAGTCCCACTCTAAACCCGCCTCGCTCAACACCCACAAACCACTCTCTTAAATCTGCCTGTGAGCATATTTTGTCCGAGTCACAATTGACTCCGAACTCCAGATTAGGAGACACGTATAGCGAAAGCCAATCACCCCGGCCCCATAGTCTAGACCAACCCTGCCCCTCTACAAAAGCCTCCTGACCTCTCCCTAGTCGGTTCTCAAGTTCATCCCCTAATCGGCCCATATAGATCAGTTCATGACCAACAACGAATTCTCCTCCGACTGAGTCGATGCCATCCCTTAAACCATCCACCCCCGACAAAAACAGATCACCGCTGTCTCGCCGCTCGATCTCTGCAAGCTGCCTGTCCGGCGCTACAGATGGCTCAGCTAAAGCTGAAAAAACAGCACAGAGTAGCAACGCCCCTGTCACCGCGCTGGTAGATTCCGTAGAGCAGTGTCGGCGTTATAGGCCACATACTGATTATCAGACTCCCTAAGTGTAGCCAACACAGGTATAGCCTCTGCTGAGCCTAACCTACCTAGGGCCCATATTGCGTTGAGTGGGGGGACACTTGCTCGATCAACATATTGAATAAGTGCTCCAACTGCTGACGCGTCACCGATGCGCCCTATTGCATCCACAGCAGCCCTTCGGACGCTAGCATCTTCATCTAGCAGACGGCCTACAAGCCCTTCTGTAGCTTCTGTGGCTCCCAATTCTGCGAGGCTCTGCACAGCCCTCAGGCGAATTGTAGGAGATGAGTCACCCAAGGCCACTATTAACGCCCCAGTCACTTCAGGGTCCGAGACGCTGCGCGCAATTAGGACCATATCCTCTCTTACAACAGGGTTCTCAGACTCTATTCCAGCCACTATCATAGAAGGGTCTTTGCCACACGCCATCAACATTAGTGAGAGAAACATCATGCTGCTCCCTCCTTTGTACCAGCATCAACGGACGAATTAGGCATATTGTAAGCCTTATAGGCCTTTGAATATTTTCCGCCGTAGTATCCGAGCTGAGTGTTCATCTTATTGAGCACTATCCCTACGGGCTGTAGACCACCTCCCGAAATGATGTCTCTCGCTTCTGATAAGGCCCGCCTATGTGTCTTTCCAGCTTCTACAACAACGAACATGTGGTCAACTATTCGACCCAACAGCAGCGCATCATTTACCAACAACACAGGAGGCGCATCGACTAAGACCACATCATACGACTTTGCACACTCGAGTAAGATCTGGCGAAGCCTTAGCGACTCCACTAGGGTGCCTGGGTTTGGAGGGATCGGCCCTGAGGTCAATACGCTTAGCCCATCAACACCAGTCTCTTGAACGGCGTCAAGTATTGAAACCTTCTCTAACATCACAGATGTCACGCCAGTACGGTTTGTAATCTTACCCCAGAAGACCTGCTGGCTTGGGCGACGAAGATCACAGTCCACAATCAAAACCCGCTTTCCAGCCGCTGCCATAGAGACAGCTAGGTTTACCAGAACAGTACTCTTACCCTCGCCAGGCATAGCAGAAGTCACGGCCAACATGTGGGCTGGCTTATCTAGAGTTGCGTACTCAATCGAAGATCTTAGGGTTCTGAAGCCCTCTACAACCACGTCAGTTGGCGACATGTTCGCGATTGTAATTCCGACACCTGCCTTATAGGCCTGAATTACCCCTAGCAACGGTTCGTCCCAGACCTCACGGAGACCTTCTGGGCTCTTTATAGAGTCATCGACATACTCAAACACAGCGACAAGGCCCAGCCCCACAACCACACCAAGGATCATACCCATAATAAGGCTAGGTATCATTTTGGGGCTCAAGTGACGCTCGGGGCGGGTCGCTGGCTCAACAAACTGTACTGGAGACACCGTCATTGCTTCGGCGATAGCTATCTCATACGCCTGATCCTGAAGCTGCTTGTATACATCTTCTGCCGCAGTCGCCGCTAATTGGAGCTGAGATAGCTCTTGCATCTTCTCTGGGTAGTCAGCAAATGAATCTGTTGTGCGAGCAAGTGAAAGGTTGATCTCTGAGCCGCGCTGAAGGAGGCCCACTCGCTCCGTCTGTAAGCGAGTAAGCGTTGGGTCGAAACCGTGCTGCTCTTCAAGAGCAACCGATAGATCACCCTGGAGTGCTGCTATCTGATCGTCTAAGGCTACTACGTCGGGGTGACTCTCAGTCTTATCTTGCAACATCGCCTGACGCTCTTGGCGTAACGTCGCTATAGCCTCGCGGTAGCCGCGAATGTCAACATTTTCAGCTACGGTTTCAGGGGCGACGAAGTCTACCCGTTCCCTGGCCTGGTTAGACTCGACCTCTCTTATCTGTGCATTTATCTCTTGAACACGGGCTGCGTTCTCTTCAGCTGCTAGCATAAGCTCGGATAGCCTGGAGACTCCTGCTCGCACCTCTGCATCAAGATCCAATATCTCTGTTCGCTGTTGGGCGTCTGCGATATCTGATAGTGCTCGGTCGAACTCATCCCGCACAAAAACCAACCTATCATCAACGAAAGCCCTAGCCTCACGGGTCTCTCCTCGGGCCCTATCTTGAGTGTCGGCGATATAGTGAGAGGCCAAGGTATCGGCAAGAAGCCTTGATAGCTCTGGATCTCCTGATGTAGCCTCTATTAATATTATGTCAGTGCTCTGGTGCTGCTTCACTGAAATCGAAGGGGGCGCCTCAAAGACAGCCATCATCCCAGGTATCAGAAGTTTGTCCGCTGGGAGCAACCTCCCAGTGTCATTTCTTAGCTGAAGCCTCCATATAACCTCACTTAGAATAGGCTTAGTCGACATCATCGCTATGTGATTCTGAATGTCGCTAGATCCCTCCGACATCCCTGTAACTAGCTCCTCCATTCCGAGGTCTGCCAAGACAGACATGCTCGCATCTGAGGTGGAAACCATAACCTTGGATGTCGAAACGTACTGCTTAGGAAGCGTAACAGCCATCACTCCAGCTGCTATAATGAAGAACACAATCGCCTGTAATAAAATCCACTTTCTTCGCACAAGCGCGGAGTAGAGTTTTAATAGTTCCATCTGATTCCTAACCTTGGATGTATTACTTCGGCCGACAATAGCACTCTATAGTGCGTTTCGCTTGAATTATTCGCGTTGTAGTCAAATGACATCACGATGCACCACGCCCCTTCAGCACCGCAGGAATAGTCATGAATAATATCTTCAAATCAAGCCACGGAGACCAATTTTGCACATAATAGATATCGAGCTGGACCATCTCCTTAAATCCGAGGTCCGATCTCCCAGAGACCTGCCAAAGACCGGTTATCCCTGGCGGGACTTTATGGCGCAATTCGAACCAATATGCGATCTCAGGATCCTCCTCAATACCCTGAAGGTCCTCCACAGGCAGGGGTCTAGGTCCTACTAGGTTCATATCACCGCGAAGAACGTTTAAAATTTGAGGCAACTCATCCAACGAGAGCCTCCTAATAGTTCGACCAATTTTTGTAATTCTAGGGTCATCTTTAATCTTAAAAAGGCGACCATCTGTCTCATTTTGACTCATTAGCTGCGCACGGGTCTGGTCCGCTCCGACAACCATGGAGCGGAACTTTAAAAATGGGAAGTCTCGGCCGTTGCAACCCACGCGCTGAGAGCTGTAGATGGCAGGGCCGCCGTCTCTTCGTATAGTCCAAAACAGGATCAACATAAGAGGGAGTGCCATGAGCATAATAAAAGAGCCAACGATCAGATCAAACACCCGCTTAAAGACTCGCCCGACTGGCGGATATGACAACTGGGAGAGGTCTATCAGCTGTAGATCACCCAATTGAGCAAAGTGAAGCTGGGGCGATACGATCCCCCATGTAAATGGGGCCTGCATTACCCTTAGCCCCATCTGAGCACATTGAGTTGTCAGCCTAAGAGCGTCAAACCTAGACAGGTTTCTTATAGACAACACCAACGCCTCGATCTTGTGCTCCCGAACAACCTCGCCCAGGTCATCTAGGTTACCTAATATAAGAGATTTATCTACCGCAGTCTCACCTTCAGCTGTATCTCTAGGCTCAATAAATCCAGCCAACCTAAAGGCCCCGCGCCCAAATCGGAGCAACTTCTCCTCCATGAGAGCCGCCCCGCTGTCTACCCCAACGACCAACACTGACTGAATAGCGACCTCAAAGGGGAGTCGTCGTTTTATTCTCATAAAGGACCAACGCCAGAAACCCAAGCCAACAAAACCGTAGGCGAAGAAAAAAGCTAACAGCGACCTTGGGTATGTTGCAGCGTAGTACCTTGTTGGTGAAAAAGCCTTTATAAGGACCACCAACATTACTACATAGAACAGCGAACGCGAGAGAAGACCTGCCGACCTAACAGAGGTCGCAGTTCTGTGCGGATCGTAGTAACCCAGCTGCCGCAATACTATGATCCAACCAAACATAAGGGCAAGGCCAGAAGGAAAATGGGCGTTCATGGGTAAAAGATCCACAAACCGAATTTCAACAACCGAGTGCAGCTGCGGCTTCCACCAAACCCACGTCGCAAAGGCCAGATAAAGCGCAAAGAGCAACACTAACAAGTCAGTTAAAACTAAGCCTGCTGCAAGATAGCGTTGCTTCCGTAAAATATCAGCGCCCTATGGAGTTGGTGCGCTCTGGGCGCCTTGTCCGTTGATGTTACGATATGTCGCGGAACCAGAGACCACTGGTGAAAGAATGCCCGAGACTCTACGGAAGAACCTCTCAACCTCAACGATTGTCGAGGTTGGGACCATCAGGATGTCACCTCTCTGGAGCATCGCGTTCTGAGACATATCCCCAGCCAGAATCCCCTGGACATCTACCGTATACAGGGTGGGTTCTTCTAATCCACCCCTGATTAGAAGGACGTTTTCAGTGTTTGCATCGTTGCTGATACCCCCTGTTCGGGTCAGCGCCTCTAAAACAGATAGCTCATTCTCAATCTGCAATACAGATGGGTTGTTAACCTCGCCCAGCACAAACACCTTCTGATTACTGACTTCCACTATATTAACGGCTACAGATGGGTCAGTATAGTAGGTCTGAAGCTCTGTCTCTATTCTAGTTACGAGCTCTGGATAGGTCATGCCAGCAACCTCTATACGACCTACTAATGGGTAGGTTATAGCTCCATCTGGCGCTATAACTATCTGCATGTCCATGTCTGGTTGACGCCACACTTTAATATCTATTACATCACCAGGGCCAAAAGCGAAGTGGTCAGCCGCAGGTGGAGAGACCTGTACAGAATCAACAGGAGCTGTTGATACGTTTGAGTGACTGGCGGAGCACGCAGTAAAAAAAGATACCGCTGAAAAAAGTAATATAGTTCTCATAGTGATGCGTTTTACCTCCAAAGATTGGGGTCGTCCACTGACTTCCAGTGTTAGACCATACACTACTATAGTTGTAGAGACATTATCAACTCCAACTAAGATCAGTTGCGACAACATCAAAAACAACCGTATAACTGTTGCAATTCAGAGCGGAGATCTCGTGAACATTAGCTCAACATACCCTAGTATATTTTTTGCATTAGCCATATCGGCGCTTGCTGGTTGTATCGGTATGGACAAATGGAACGAGGGTTCAGGACTCGATACTGGAACATCTCCTGACACCTTCATTGACACAGACACAGACACAGACACAGACACAGACACAGACACAGACACAGACACAAGCGTAATATCAATAGGTATTGACTCTGTGTCACCAGAGTACGGCATCAGCTCCGGTGGGGAAACCGTCACAATTACAGGCGGACCATTCGACAACAGCGCTACAGTTACATTTGGCAATGCTGTAGGTACGGTGGTCAGTGTTAGCAACAACTCAATAGAGGTCACAACGCCTATATCATCTATTTACGGCTTGGTGGACGTTGAGGTTACTACAAACTCTGGTAACGGCACACTACCATCTGCCTTTACATATTGGGAAGATGCGCAGGGTGGTACTGGTGCATACGGTGAGTTCTACTGGGTTCACTACGTAGGTGGGTACTGGAACAACGCGGTTGACTTTGGGGCTGGGTGGTGGACTGTTACAGCCCCTAACAATCAAGAATTCTGGGAATGGGGCATCGCGCCAACAGTAGACACCTGTGTTTCTGACTACGCATACAACCAACCACTAAACATCTACGATCTAGACGTAGCTGATACCGTCTTCAGAGCAAACAATCGCGATGTAACTCTCACGGATCCAGACGGCAGCGGAGTCTGGCTTAAGGACTTAACAAACGGAGACTTTATCCAAAACAGTAGCTACAGCTTAGGAGAGGTCGTCAGCCCGAGCTTCCCACCTTTCTCCGTCAATCAGCTAATGCAGACTCCTACCTCATTTTCAGTCTCACAGCCTGCAATTACAGGACAGACGGTTCCAGAGGTTAGCAGATCGTTTTCGTTCCAATGGAACGGCTCAAATGCCGATAAGATCATCCTTCTCTTGGAACACCTGACTTACCCCGATTACACACCTATTGACTCAGTAACATGTGCCCTAACTAATGATGGCTCATTTACTGTGCCTGGTGGTATTTGGAGCTCTTGGTCTGCAGGAGAGGTCGTGTTTATGCATGTTGGTGCACTTAATGAAGGCACTGGCGCGATAGAATTCAACAACTCTACTGCCAGAGTGGCCTCGAGCTACTACCTAGCTGGCGCCGCAATTACTCGATAGCGCTACATGAACCATAGAATCGAGGTGTTGGGGCTGCCTGTTGATGCGCTGACTATCAAACAACTGATAGATAGAATAGCGACCCTTTTAAAAGAAGGGGGCCAGCACAATGTAGGCTACCTAAATGTCCACGTCGCCAACAAAGCACGAAAGCATGGGACGCTAAACCAATTCATAAATGAAGCATCTATAATCTACTGTGACGGTTCGGGAATTAAACTCGGCGCTAAGATTCTAGGTAAAGAGCTACCCGAGAGAATGACAGGGGCTGACTGGATCTGGGATCTCGCAGACCGAGCGGAATCTGATGGGTGGAGGATTTACTGGATCGGTGGTGAAGATGGGGTGACTCGGCTCGCCTCAGAGGTTCTATCTAAAACTAGGCCAAAGCTTCAGATAGGATCAGACCACGGCTTTCACCAAGGAGATTCACTGTCCAGTGCTATCGAACGAATCAACGCGTTCAAACCAGACATCGTCCTTGTGGGCATGGGCTCACCTGTCCAAGAGGAGTGGGTCAATAAGTGGCGTCCAGAGATAGAAGCCCCCATCGTATGGTGTCTCGGTGCAACTGCGGATTTTATTTCAGGCAAGACAAGCCGAGGCCCAGAGTGGCTATACACTCGCGCGGAATGGCTCGCTAGGCTGGTGACTGAGCCAAGACGACTAGCTCGTAGGTACCTATTGGGAAACACGGCCTTCTTAGGTAGGATCATTTTGGAGAGGCTAAGGAGCAGCTAAATTGTCTCGACGACACCCTTGTATTTGTCGATGTGGCGCTTCATGTATCCTAGGTCTCCCTCCAACTCCAGAGTACCATCAGGACAGATCCACCAACAGTATAGACAATCAATGCAGTTGTCCTTGGTCATAGATACACCTATCTCTTCAGCACTCAGCCCCGTTGGGCAGACCTGTTCACACCTTTTACACTCGCCGCAGTCATTGGTGACACGCTTGATGCCCGTAATACTGTCATCTTCCATTGAGTATACATCTTGGGTGATCTTTAATTTGTAGGCTGCCTCGATAACCTTTGGGTTCTTCAAAGCTGGCTGAACCGCGCTCTTTAGCCAGCGGAGAGAACGGAGCTCTGATAGCACGGCTAACTTTGACCGCTCTGGAGCGCGCATCATTACTCTGATCGTCTCCACACCATCGGCTATAACTTCGTCGCCCCTAGTGATCCTGCCCGCCACCTTTGCGTGAACAAGGTAGGGAACAAAGGTTAGAGGCATTCCCACCATTTTGGCGACAGTGAGATCGTTAAGAAACCCATTATCGCTACCAATTATCTTACCGAAACGAAACGGTACTCCGTCACCTGGCCCATTGCCCTCCATTCCGACCAACCCATCTACTATTATCAGATCAGGTTGAACAGCCTCATTGAGAGCCCAAATATTCTTAGCTAAGTCCAAGTGGACCTCTCTCTTCTGCTGGCCCACTACTATACCGACCCAGTTTTTCATAGCACACGACAACTGTGCCTCGGCATGCGTCTTGATTTTCGGAACAGAGATAAGAAAGTCTGCATTCAGAATGGTATTGGATATCTCAGGGCTAGCACCAGCATGAAGCTGATGAACAGTCCCTGGATCACGGTTCAAATTGACCAATTTTACCCCGTAGCGAGACTCAAGCCTATCGAAACGAAGCCGCTTCATCGTGCTAATCTCGCGGCGATCAATACCAACATTTGAGCCATCTGCGACCGTAATGTTTGTGTAGACCAACTCCTGGAGGACCTCAATTATATTTACCATCACCCTCAAGTCAGTACTGTTACCAACAAGAGCTACCAGATCATTATTTAGGTTGGGTTTTATGACGATCTTAGCCGCAAGGTCCTCAG
>Ga0115011_10000769_pt1 | contig 24399 bp, 20 predicted proteins | sample TroAtlMetagenome_2_FD_88705 | JGI IMG/M metagenome (GOLD analysis project Ga0115011, IMG submission 88705) | Marine eukaryotic phytoplankton communities from Atlantic Ocean - Tropical Atlantic ANT8 Metagenome | ecosystem: Environmental > Aquatic > Marine > Oceanic | place: Tropical Atlantic...
ATAATACGTCTCTGAATGAACTAAAGCTGAAGTCATTATCAGGCTAATATAAATAATCAGTTTCATTGTGGGGTGCGGATATTAACTTCTAACATAGAATTGCCAAGCGCCAAGTCTTTGATATATAACGCGCAACAGAGTGATTATACGACTCCTACTCTCAGCGTTCTTAATAATTACAGCCCTATTTTGCATCTTCGGGCTAGTAGCAACATTCGAGCCTTTGCCAGCCTCTGTTCAATGGACCTGGCGAGGAATATATGGGGTGATAATTTTAGCGAATATATCAGGATTAATCTACATCGCCAGATGGCTTATCAGCCGGTAAAGCAACCACTGAACCAATAAGAACAACAAATTCCCCTTTTGGCTTTTTGTTAGAATATAAGCCCAAAATCTCCTCCGCCGTCCCCCTGTGTATTTGCTCAAATTTCTTGGTTAACTCACGAGCCAAAACCAACTGCCGATTTGGAACCAATTCCAACAATTCTTTAAGTAGCTTTAATATCCTATATGGCGACTCATAAAGAACTAATGTTCCTGGCAATTCCAGCATATCAGTCAATTTGCTAGATCTCTTACCACTTTTCACAGGAAGAAAACCACAAAAATGGAATTCGTCTGTTGATAATCCGCTTATAGTCAAAGCCGCAATCAGAGCGCAAGCACCAGGAACTGACTCAACTCTTAAATCAGCATCTAAAACAGCCTCAACAATTCTGAGTCCAGGATCACTAATTCCAGGAGTCCCCGCATCACTTACCAAAGCAATAGTGCCGCCTTGTTTCAATCGAGATACAATTTCAGATGATCTTTTTGCTTCGTTAAATTTATGAGTACTAACCTGCTGCTTCACTAATCCCAAACGTTTAAGCAACAAGCCAGTTCGGCGAGTGTCTTCAGCTGCAATCAGATCACAATCTCTCAGCGTTCTAATTGCTCGAAGAGTAATATCCTCCATATTCCCGATTGGAGTCGCTACAAGATATAATGTGCCTGAAACTAATGGCGCTGGATTATTTCCAGTCAAACAATCTATATCTGCCATCAGGCTGCTTCCTCCATAGAAATCGACAATGGTGGCACCGGGCAACCAAGGACATCACATATAGCACGTAAAAGCTCAGCTTCCTGGACTTGCAGATAACCATCAATTGAGACAGTCACGGATGCTGCTTGAATCAATTCACGCTTCAAATTAGGAGCGACACCACCAAGTGCAGCTAGAGATAGATCCAAATCGTTTAACCCACATTCTGAAGCAGGTAAAAAATTTAATTCAGTAAACGAAGAAAGATGATCTGCCCCTGCTTTATAGGCAGCGTCTATCGATTGCTCCTCACTTCCGGCAGCGTAGGCCAAAGCAGAAATTAGAACGCTACAATCATGACCTAGGCGCTTCAATGAATACACCTGCACAGCCTTCTTTCGTTGTTTAATAAAATGAGGCTCCAAATGAGAAACAACCAGCTTGGATAATGAATATTCAAATAAATCAATCTGGCCATCAGCATCCACTAGCATTTCAACTATATGATTGAAGTATTGGTATTGTTCCTGAGACATATTTCGCAACGATCCAATAGCAAGATCAACAATAGGCAACCTTGCACGGGAATCAATATTAACAAGCTCACAACTAATCTGAAGCGTAGCCTTACTCATACCCGCTCCAAATACATCTTCAATGTCATCAATCTGTTTCTGCTTAACCAACTCGTTTTTCTTATCAAGTAAAAGTGCAAATACTAATGCGCAAGCATCGTGCGTATCACGAGTTGCTTCCATCACTAGTTTTGGAAGCGACTTGATTAGTTCCGCAGCGAAATCAAAATGCTCTTGAGAAGGATTACCAATTGAATCTGAAAGCATTACTGAAGATGGAGCTTTAACTTTCACATTCTGAACATCAGCCAACCCCATGACAACAGCCGGCAAAGATTGACCAAGTGCATCATCTATTCCAGGCAACGGAATTGGCCCTTTCGAACTCTTTACTTCATCCCTTTGATCAACTGGCAATCGCTTGCTTTCCTCAAATTTAACCTCAGAAAAATCACCATTAAAACCAGGCTCCAATAATTTAATTCGCTCCAGTAAAGGAGGATGAGTAGACGAAATAGAGAACCATGACTCTTTCATACCATTACCAAAAAACATGTGACTCACTTCATTGCTATTAGGAGATAACAATCGAGAACCATAACTTAAGGCTCCAATTTTTTTAAGTGCACCTGAAAGACCTTCTGGATTACGAGTAAATTGTACCGCAGATGAATCAGCGAGATATTCACGTTGCCGAGATACAGCGCTTTTTATAATGTTACCCATCAAAACACCAATCACTCCAGTCGCCATTATACAAGCACCAGCACAGCCAATAACAATTATTAAGCCGCCTCCACCACCATTATTATCCCTACTACTTCTTCGGCTATATCTTGATGAACTAAATGCGATTTCCATCATCAATCGCCCAATTTGAGATAATACTAATAACCCGAAAACCACTGAAACTAATCGAAGATTCAACTTCATATCCTGATTCAAAATATGACTAAACTCATGAGCAATAACTGCCTGCAATTCGTCCCTATTAAGCTGCCTTATACAGCCATCAGTCACACCAATAACAGCATTATCAAGCGCATGACCAGCAGCGAATGCATTTATCCCCTTTTCACCATCCATAACATATATATCCGGCTTCGGAACACTAGAGGCAATAGCCATCTCTTCTACCACATTTATTAATTTTTTCTCATCCGGGTCTTTACTGTTACTATTTAATAGCCGCCCCCCCATCATTGAAGCAATGCTTGCCCCTCCTTCTTTAAGTTGAAACTTTCGATACAAACCAGCAAGGCTTATTATTAGAAAAGTTCCAAGAATAACCCATATTGCAAGAATTGGATCCTTTAATGAATTAGATGCAATTTCAGAAACATCTACACCTCCTTCTGTACTAAGACTTCCAGAGGCAAAAGGGATTACAAATAAAGATAATAAAAGAAAATTCAACAGAGAGATTAGAAGAACCCCAATGCAGAAAAGAAAAACCAAAATAGTGGTTTTTTTCTTTGCCTGACGTTGCCGGTCAAAGAAATCCATACAAGCGGTTATAGTTTAAGTCACATATCATCAAACGAAATATCAAGGTCTTTCTTTTGATCAGAAGTTACCACGGCCTTTCCAACATCACCCAAACCTTCAACCTCGAAAAACATAGCCTCACTAAAGCCAAACATACCGGCAACCGTATTTGCAGGAAAAACCTGCAACGCATTATTATAGGTCATGACCGAATCGTTGAATGCTTGACGTGCAAAAGTAACTTTATTTTCAGTGGATGTGAGCTCCTCAGTTAACTGCATCATATTTTGATTCGCTTTAAGATCAGGATAAGATTCACTAAGAGCAAACAACCTCCCCATTACTCCACCAAGAGACCCCTCAGCAGCAACCATTCTCTTCATCGCTTCTGGATCACTAGGATCAGCACTAACCTCCGCATTTGCATTTGCAGCCATATTACGCGCCTGAATAACCTCTTCCAAAGTCGCTCGTTCGTGCTTCATATAGCCCTTTGCCAACTTAACTAGGTTCGGAATCAACTCATATTTACGAGTTAACTGGATACCTATTTGGGAGTAATTGTTATCCTTAGCATTGCGACTACGAACTAGCCCATTGTAAACGCCCATCATCCAAAACCCGATGAGAACTACTACCGCAAACAAGATCCCAAATATTGTAATTATTGTAGTCATTATCAATCACCTTACAGCTTATTTATTAATACTGAAGAATCAGATGAGCAAGGTCAATTATAATTAACTGGATTGATTATATGATATACAATTTGGGGAACTAGAAAATTTAGAGCTTTAAATATTTTGATCCTTATTAAATATACCATTACTAAATTATAAATCCTCGTAAAAAATCTGCTGTTCCTTTGGCCGAATCTTCAGGCGTCTCTCCTTGCTGAGCTGATTGGTGCACAGTAACCGGACCATTATAACCGATAGATTCCAAACCAGAAAAAACCTTGTCATAATTAATACCACCACTTGCATGAATTGAAATCAAATCGAAAGATACATCGCCATTGCATCGCGTTGGAAGCGTCACTAGACCTTCAGGTTTAATAATTTGATTTTGCAAATAAACATTAAATATCCATCCAGAAAGACGCTCAAGGGTAGAAAGGCCATAATCCTGATTGCAAATCTCGAGATTTGCAGGTTCGTATACCAATCCAAAATTCGGCCGCCCGATGGCCTTCAAAGTTCTTTCAATACCATCAACAGTCTCAAACAGACTGAGCGTATGGCATTGATGAACTAGCTCGATATTTCTTTCTGCAGCCTCATCTGCAGCCAGCTGAGCATTAACAATATCAGACTCTTTCTTTAAAGCCACACGAACCCGAGACGCCCCAAGCTTATCAGCCAACTCAAGATACGGAGTAATATTCATCAATGATGATGGCCCATTATCATTGTTATATACTGTGTCAAAATCTCCAGTAATCATACTCACTGTAAGGCCATTTTTAGCAATACAAGTTGCAGCAAATTCAACTTGCTCAGGAGTTGATTGCACTCCTACTTGAGATGCTCGCATACAAAGCGCTTCATACCCACAACGACTAGCTAATGAAGTTAATTTAACAAGCGACATCGATGCTTTTTCTTTAGACAAAAATTCCTCGGCAATTCGAACTGAAAGTGAAAGTTGCATAACTATTATATGTCAACAAATCTATAACGATTTGCGGCCTGTTGCAATAGGCAGGATTACAACATTTATTTAAATTTCATTGCATTAAATAGCACGTCATGCGATAAAGAAATCGGTATGAATAGTTTACAGAATAATATACCTCTCTCTCACGGATTGTTTGGCACAACGGAAATTGATGAGACTCGTTCTGCAACAATTAAAAAAACATATCTCCTGCTCTCCTTGAGTGTAGGAGCAGCAATTGTAGGTGGCTTTATTGGATCCCAATCTCAAGCACTTGTTAGTTTTTTTGGATCTACCATGGGATGGATTGTCGCAATGATTGCACTCAATGTTATTCCTTACATCGCTATGTCATGCAGGTCAAATCCTGTACTAGGAACTCTAGCCCTCATTGGAGATGGCTTAATATCAGGTTTAATTCTTGCTCCTGTTCTTTTTATGGCAAGCGTAGTTGCTCCGGATATTGTGCCAGCAGCGTTAATACTAACCGGTATAGTCTTTGGCGGAGTCACGATTTGCGTAATGATCACTAAAGTTAAGTTTTCAGCACCAAGAGGCCTAATGTTCGGTTTATTTTTTGCAATTCTGGGCGTGATAATTCTTAACATGTTTTTGAACATAGGCTTTCTCGGAATGCTCATATCTGGCGCCATTGGTATCTTTGGCGTATTCATCCTAGTAAACGCAACTAGCCAAGTATTGAACGACACTCAATTTAACGAGCCGGTAGCAGGAGCATTGATGCTTTTCTCGGGTCTATTTAATGTATTTGTCGCCATACTTCATATCTTGTTAGCGTTTACAGGAAGAGACGATTAAGATTTGAAAATTTAACTATAAGGCCCAGATGATATCTGGGCCTTTTTTTATTAATCTTTAAATGGCCTTTAATTGAATATTTTTGAACCAAACAGGCTTACCATGGTATTGAAGGCCTATACTTCCTGTTCGAGGAAGATCTTTTAATGCCTTACGAAACTTGTTACCTGTTCCATCAGGGTTTTCCTGAGCAACAATCCATTGATCAAGATTAACATTGGTTACAAGAGCCCCATTAAGTACCACCTTAACATAAGCATCGTTTACAATAAGCTTCATGTGATTCCATTCACCGGCCGGTTTAGAATTGTTGCTAATTGGAGCCGATGCATCATAAAGAGCACCACAATCGTGCTTACCTATTTTAGACTTACCATAGGAATCAAGTATTTGAATTTCAAATCCACCTTGAACTGGATTATTTGGATCAGCTCGAAAAAAAACTCCACTATTACATCCCTTGGAAATTTTGAAGTCCATCTCTAGTTCGAAATCATCATAATTACCGTTAGCCCAAATATAACCTCCCGGCTTATCCCCAGGTGCTATCATGCCTTTGTCAACAGTCCATCCATCCTGCTTTTGCTGAATCCAATTATTTAAATCCTTTCCGTTAAAAAGCTGAACTGTCTTTGCTCCCTCCCCAAGCACCGAAGCTGAAAAACAAATAAGAAGAACAAAGATAACTAACGATATTAGGATTTGTTTTTTCATAAATTTAATAAGTACAGTGATTGAACATAATAATGCAACATGCAACGCTTTATTCAGTTAATAGAAAAACTCTTATCGTGCTGATATCTCGAGCATACGCTCTATCGGCAACCTAGCACGTTCGATTATATCAGGAGAAAGGATTAACTCCGGTGACCGATTGGCCATACAGTCATATAACTTTTCAAGAGTATTCATTTTCATAAAATGACACTCATTGCATGCACATTTGTCAGTAGGAGCTGGAATAAAGTGTTTCTCTGGGCACTCCTTTTGAAGTCGATGTAGCATACCCACTTCGGTAGCGATAATTATAGCATCAGATTTGGTATCGCGACAGAAATCAACCATCTTTTCAGTTGAGCACACCTCATCAGCTAAAATCCTTACCGCCTTAGTGCATTCAGGATGGGCAACAAGAGGCGCTCCTGGATATTCTTGCCTTATTCGAGTGATGCTTTCGTGAGTCCATTCAACATGGACATAACAATTACCCTGCCAGTACGTCATTTCACGCCCTGTTTGCTCCGTAACCCATGAGCCAAGGTTTTCGTCAGGAACGAAGAGAAGATCACGGTCCGATGGAGATGCCTCAACAATCTTTTTAGCATTTCCGCTTGTACATATCACATCACTAAGAGCCTTTACCTCAGCACTACAATTCACATAGGCAATTGTATAAAAATTGGGATTTGTCTCCTGCAATTGACGCAACTTATCTGGCGGACAACTTTCCTCCAATGAACAGCCTGCTTCACTATCAGGCAGGAGCACTGTTTTATCGGGAGATAATATTTTTGCTGTTTCAGCCATAAAATGAACACCGCAAAACACTATTACATCAGCGTCGGTATCCGCAGCTTGACGAGCCAAACCCAAAGAATCACCAACATAATCTGCTACATCCTGAATCTCTGGTAGTTGATAATTATGAACAAGTAAAACGGCATTCAATTTCTCTTTGATTCGAAGAATCTCTCGAGACAATTTATCTAATCTATCCGGCGGTGTTCGGCTCTCAACACGAAACCCAGCAGTTGCAACGGGTTGTACATCAGTCGCATCAATCACGTGAAAAAACATACGCCCTGCGCATCGCTGGGTCAACCGGAGCTTGAAAGCTTTATCTAAACTAGTAAATTTCGCATACAATTATGAAAAATAAATTTTCACGCCGCAATTTCATAAAACAAACAACATTCACAATTCTAACAGCCGGAAGCGCCCGCACATACTCAGCTAATGAAAAACTTAATATTGGAATAATTGGCGTTTTCAATCGAGGGAAAGCTAATTTAAAAGGAGTTCAAAGTGAAAATATCGCTGCTCTTTGCGATGTGGACAGCAATTTCCTCTCTGCAGAATCTCGGAATTTCCCAAAAGCCAATCATTATGCTGATTTCCGAAAAATGATAGACCGCGAAAACCTAGATGCAATAGTTGTAAGCACACCCGACCATACCCATGCTGTAGCAGCGTCTTTTGGCCTTCATAACGATTTGCACACCTACTGCGAAAAGCCACTCACCCGTACAATATCTGAGTGTAGAGCCATCACTGATTTGGCCAAAGAAAAAAATCTTGTTACCCAAATGGGCACCCAGATTCATGCTGGTGAAAATTACAGAAGAGTTGTTGAATTACTTCGTTCAAACACCATCGGTAAAGTAAATGAAATTCATGTGTGGGTAGCTGGGAATTTCGGCGGAAAATCAAGAGCAAAGGGCTCTTATACAGTTCCAAACAACCTAAACTACAATCTCTGGCTAGGGCCAAAAAGTGAACATATACCTTACCACCCAACACATCATCCATTTAACTGGAGGCAATGGTGGGATTTTGCGGGAGGAACACTAGCCGACATCGGTTGCCATTATATCGATTTAAGCCACTGGGCACTTGACCTACGCCACCCGAGTAAAATCAAGGTGATTAATGGACCAAAACCCGACACCGAATATACCCCATATTCACTTGTTGTTGACTTTCATTATGAAGCAATTGGCAAACAACCTAAAACTAAGCTTCGATGGTATCACGGGGAATTCCAACCTCCACACTTTGCAGAAGGAATATTACCTAGTTGGGGTAATGGAAGTTTATTTATAGGTAACAAAGGAATGCTGCTTGCTGATTACAACAAACATTTACTATTACCAGAAAAAGACTTCAAAGATTTCCAAAGACCTGAACCAAGTATCCCTAAATCAATTGGACACCACCAAGAATGGATTCAGGCGATCAAGACAGGAAGTAAAACCACTTGCAATTTCGACTATTCTGGACCTCTTACTGAAGTAGTACTACTTGGCAACATCGCACACAGGACAAATAGCCAAATAATATGGGACCATGAACAAATGAAGGCATCTGGACATCCTAAAGTTGGTGAATTAGTCCAACATAAATACAGGGCTGGATGGCAAATATAGTTCTCTTTAATTAATTTATTATATAAATGAAAAACTAGTCAAAGCCATAGATTAGTGTTAAAAAAATTGCATGCCAATTGAACAAGTATTAACAGAAGCTGAAGACAAAATGGCAAAATCTGAGTCAGCAATGACGCATGAATTCGAAGGAGTGAGAACAGGCAAAGCTAACCCTGCACTTGTCGAGAACATCACGGTGGAAGCCTACGGCTCATCAATGCGCCTAAGGGACATGGCCGGAATAACTGCCCCAGAGACACGAATGATATTAATACAACCATGGGATGCGGGTACTGTGGACCCTATTAACAAAGCAATTCAATCAGCAAATCTAGGCCTTAACCCTGCAATTGACGGGAAAATAATCAGAATATTTCTTCCTGAACTTAGCCAAGAACGCCGCGAAGAACTTGTCAAAGTAGCAAAAAAAATAACTGAAGACGGAAGGGTCGCTGTGAGACACGTTCGTCGAGATGCCTTGGAAGGTCTTAAAAAATGCGGGAAAGAATCTGGAGTTTCTGAAGACCAAGTAAAAACGGCAGAAAAAGAAGTTCAAAATCTCACTGACGAGTTCATAAAAAAGATGGAGTCTCACCTAGCAGATAAAGAGAAAGAAATATTAACGGTTTAATTAACTATTTCGGCAAGTTTACCGCACGTAGAAACAGTTAATCCATACTTAATCTATAATTGTTACCTACTAATTTTTATTTGCAATATTCCCTGTAGAGCCTGACGGCTTAAATTGATGTAATATCTTCCCACTATTTACATCCCAAACCCTGAGAACCCCATCAAAGCCTCCGGCGACTGCAAGCTTACCATCCGGAGTAACATCACTTGAATGCATATACGAAGCCGTTTGAGGAAGCTTTCGCACCTCCCCTCCGTCTTCTTTCACAATCTTGACCACATTGTCACCACCCGATAATAGAAGCTGCGTCCCAATACCAAGGAAGTGAACAGAAGTCACTTCCTTGCTAAAACCACTGAAAGACTTCTTCTGCTCACCATTGGTTAAGTCCCATATTTTAACAGCCTTATCAGCTCCCACACTTGCCAAAACTCGACCGTTCCTCTGCCAACTAACACCAAGGACATGTCCAGTATGTCCTTCTAACGATTGAAGCTCCTTACCTCTTTCAGTTTCAAATATACGAGCGAATCGATCTGTTCCTCCTGATGCGACCTTGCTTCCATCCGGCGAAAAGCTTAGCGCACTAACTGTATCACTATGTGCTTGAGGAATCCTTAGCTCTTCTGAGCCGTCTTCAACATTCCAAATATACAACTCTCCACCACGCGAAGGAAACCCTCCTCCGGTCGCAAGCTTCTTGCCGTCGGAACTAAAATCCAATGCTATAACTCGATCCTCAAACTTTGATTCTTCATCACCGGTACCGATTGTTCTATCCAATGACCATGAGCGATAAGCATCAACGATTTCAATATCAGCCCCACTTCCCGTTATTGCTAAACGTCCTCCTGATAACAACCTAATATTCTTAATCAGGCGTCCATTCAAATTTAAAGAATGAGCGCGTTGTCCATTTTTTGCGGACCAAGCTTGCACCACCCCATCATTCCTTAAAGCAAAAATCAATGATTGATCACGGGAATAAACAACATCAAGCCAATCTTGTGAAAACGCAACTGATCTAGCCTTTGCAATATCAACCTTAGATTTAAATATATCCGGCAGTTTTTGCGATTGTTCTTGAGCTTTAATAGCATTAGCTAATTTAGTTTCAGCATTTTTAACATTTGCTGAGGTAAACCCGACTTCGTCTTTAGACAATTCAATTTCACGCTTTGCCCGCAAAACCACGCTGTCTGCATCTGTGATCCTCTTCTCTAAATTCTTTTTTTCCTCTTGTGATTTCTTTTGCCTATCTTTCGCAGCAGCAATCTCTTTCCCTATTTGTACCAATTTAAATTTAGCCTCATTTAAATGAGCCTGGTTAGTCGTAAGCGATTTACTAACAGTCGTCTTCTCAACTCCCAAGGAAGCTAGTTTTTTTTCAACAGATGAAAACATACCAACCCTAGCCTCAAACTCATCAACTTTACGGTCAGCCAATTCTTTCAAAACTATCGATTGGGACAGTAAAATTTTGTCTCCTTTGGCCTTTCCTGCTTCTAACTGAGATGCATTAGCTAACGAACTCGCATTGTCAGCTGCAGCTCCAAGTTTAATAAGGCTTTTCACAAGAGCCTCCTTCTCAAGTGCAGACGCCTTTAATTCTTTTTTTATATTTATAAGATTGTTTTTAGATTTTCCGACCCGCTGCTCAGCTGTATTTAACAATTCTTTGATACTTATTTTTTCTTTTTCAGCCTTCTCAACCCTTTTTGGCAATTCCTTTATCTCTCCGTTTAATTTCACTAAAGCAAGTTCGGAATCAGTTTTCTCATTCACTTTATCTACAACTGTTTTTTTATGTGCAGCCAAAGTGTCTTGGGCTTTTTTATAGGCATCCTTATCATTCTTAAGCTGCTTTTGCTTTTCTTCAACAGTGCTATTGTGAAACAAGACCTCAGCTTTAACAAAAGCTAAATCTTGCTCAGCAAGATGGACACTCTCATCAATAATAGGATCTCCTTTAAACTGGCCCACTATAGACCATTCTTCCGTATCCCAAAGTTTGGCTATTACGCCCCCAGTAGTTATCAACTGGTTTTCATCTCTGTTTAACTTTAATCCTGAAACCAGCTCTCCGTGGTTAATGACTTTAACGGTTTTCCCTAGATTAAGATTAACAATATGAACAGCACCGTCGACCTGCCCCACAAAAACTATTTCGCTGTTTTTCTTCGATAACAAGGCACTAACTTCAGATGCAGCCTTCCACTCGAACAAGGTTCTGCCAGGATTGTTCGACATCCATAACTTTACTATTCCTCCCTTATGAGCTGAGACTATTCGATCGTTATCGAGCCATGCAAACACAGTGCTTTTAATCGGCGATGATTCACGGGTGATACGAGTTCCTGTATCTACTTCCCATGTCCGTACTCGACCATCACTAAAAAGAACTGCAACACTTTTTCCATCAGGTGATTTTATTACACGCTTACCTGCCATGTTACTTATATGATCTGACCAAATCGGCATGCCTGTTTCTATTCTGACCGCCTGAACACCACCTTCACTTCCGGCAACAACAGCAATATCGCTTTCATAATCAGCATCCATTCCAATTAAACTTTCGTTGCCTGTCATTATATTAATTATTCTCGCGTTTTCATCAAAACTATTTGCCCACAACTTAACTAAGCGAAATCCGCCTGAAGCCAAAATTTTCCCATCTGGGCTAAAGGAAAGAGACTGAACTAAATCTCTATGAGCAATCTTCTCTCCAAGTGCAGGATCACTCAAACGAGTAACTAACTGTTGTGTTGGCAGATGATAAATAAATATTTGATTTCCTCGACTGCAAGCGGCGAATTGTCCATCAGATGAAATAGTTGCAGAGTAAATTGGAGCCATAGACAAAGGGACCGGTTGCCAATTAAATTTCTCGGCAACATTCTTCACCTCTCCCTTCGCACCCTGATTAATCCAAAGCTTTATAATCCCAAGTTGATAAGGAGTAAGACTGTTTGCACCGACCTTATTCCGGCGTGGGGGCATGAAAGGCTTTTTGTTTTGGCGGATATGGTACATCAATTGACTTTCATCAGCATTACCAGGAACCACCATAGCTCCACTTTCGCCGCCTAGACCAATGCTCACTGGTGTTTCTAAATTAAGATCCGCATCAGCATCCTTTGAATTATGACAAGCCAAACAGTTTTTTCGAAAAACAGGCAAAATCTCTGATGCAAAATCAACTTCCTCTTTTCGACTCAACTCTGCAACTTCAAGCTCTGCCAAAACATTCACCACTGATAATGGTGTAAATGAAATTGCAGCAAACAATAAAAAATGCAAAAAACGCCTCATTTCAGGATAAACAATTGTTCCTAACAAAAAACCATTTGAACAGTAAATTTGACATCAATTTTTTTCTGTCAATATAGCTGCAAATAGGTGAAAGTTTTTTCGTTTCCGACTTCTCCAAGTTTGGAATTGTCGGCAATTATCAACTTTCACCAATAATATAATGACAAATAAACCAAAGAGCACACTTTCTCGACGCAAGTTCATCTCTAATTCGTCAGCTGCGACATTGAGCGCTGCCGCTTTTGGACCGTTCATGCTTCGCGGACAAAACCTAAACAGCAAGATCAGACTTGCTGCAATTGGCGCAGGAGGCAAAGGCTCCAGTGACACTGATAATTCCGCTCGGTGTGGTGCAGACATAGTGGCCCTTTGTGATGTTGACACTAACACTTTGCGCTCTCGCGGCCAGAAATACCCAGGTGCAGCAACTTTTCAGGATTTCCGCAAAATGTTCGATAAGATGGGGAAAGAGATCGATGCATGCACCGTATCAACGCCTGACCATATGCACGCTATAGCTGGTGTTCAGGCTATGAAATTAGGCAAACATGTTTACGTGCAAAAGCCTCTGACCCAGTCAGTCTATGAAGCACGGCTAATGGCAAAAGTTGCTAAAGAACAAAAGGTAGCAACACAAATGGGCAACCAAGGCAGTGCTGGCAACGGACTAAGAAGAGCTGTACAAGTAATTCAATCTGGGCTCATTGGAGATGTCACAGAATTACATGTTTGGTCAAACCGACCAGTATGGCCTCAGGGAATTGGCCGACCAAAGGGTTCAGACCCTGTCCCAGATCACTTAGATTGGGACCTTTGGCAAGGCCCCGTTAAGCACCGACCATTCAAAAAAGGTGCTTATCACACATTCAACTGGCGCGGCTGGTTAGACTATGGAACCGGAGCTTTGGGAGACATGGCTTGCCATACAGTAAACATGCCATTTAGAGCACTTAAACTTGGCTATCCAACTGTCGTTGAAGCAGAAGCTCACTCAGGAATAAACGAAGAAACTTATCCTCTTAACTCAAGGATTCGATTTGAATTCCCAGAACGAGACGGAATGGTCCCTCTAAAGTTCTGGTGGTATGATGGCAAGATTGACGGCAATCAAAACCAACCTCATCCAGACATTACCTCAAAAATAGCTAATACAATGGGCAAGATTAAAGGAAGCGGCTGTCTTTTAATCGGCACCAAGGGACAAATATTTACCCCTGACGATTACGGGTCCAGATATTATGTAGCACTCAATGACGAGAAAAAATTCAAAGGAAGCAAAAACCACGATGCTGACAAAGCAATTCCTGAAAAATTCTGGAAATCTCCAGGCCACACTCAGGAATGGTTTGATATGATGAAAGGCGGACGTGCTGCTTACTCTAACTTTGATAATGCTGCATACTTAACTGAAATAATACTACTAGGCTGTATCGCTATGCAGGTTGGGAAGAACAGAAAAATGGAATGGGATGGCCCGAATATGAAGTCACCTAATATCAAAGAAGCTGCAAATTATGTAAAAAGGGATTACCTAAACGGTTATACCTTGTAATTAACTAATTAAATTCGACTAACACCCGGCCAGCTTTACTGTGCCGGGTGTTTTTATATCTAAATTGAATTTTATATTTAAAAAGGACATAAATGATGCAAAAGATTGACTTTTAGCCTTAAAAAGGAGAAATTGATCTCACCTAGACCACATATTGTGGCAGTTATTCTTTTAAGCACTATATGCAGAATTGATGCAAGTTTATTGAATAGTTCAGGATCATAATCGTCTATGGGACAGGTATTTATTATAAAGACTTAACTAAAAAATATAATATGAAAATTAAGCCTAACAAAATTAAGCGTAAAAACGGTGCTTTTACACTGATAGAAATACTACTCGTACTTGTAATTATTGGGTTAGTAGCGACAGCCCTTGTTGTAAATTTAATGCCACAACAAGAAGGCGCAGAAAGAAATGCAGCAGACTTGTTAGTCAAATCCGTTAAAAACTCACTCAATACATATCGCCTAAATATCGGGCACTACCCTACCGAAGATGAAGGGGGACTTCTTGCGCTAGTTCAGAAGCCGACATTTGAAAATGAGAGACTCGGTGCTAAATGGACTGGCCCCTATGTAAAATCAGGCACTACTTTCGATGACCCTTGGGGCAATCCTCTAGTATACGAGCCAGCTGATCCTGAATTTAAACAACCAGAAGATCCAGACTATCGCCTTTACTCAAAGGGGCCTAATGGACTTGAAGGAGATGAGGACGACATCGGAGACAAAGAACAGGAAGAGGAAGTCGATAGCTTAGAAGAGTTAGGTGAAGCAGGAGGAGGACTAACGACAGGGAATGAATAACCGGCCGCACTTTGCCGGCAAATCCATCAGGGCTTTTTCGCTGTTGGAACTTCTATTAGTGCTGGTGATTGTGATGTTGCTTTTTGGCGCCGCAGTTTTTGAGTTCAACTCAATAAACCGCGGCGCTTCGCTTTTTGAAGGTACAGATCGATTGAAATCGTTGTTTAGATTTGCAAGTAACGAAGCCCAACGCACCGGAAAATTAGTTAGAATTCGATTTGCAACCGCTACTGTAAACACATCAACAAACATTATCCAAACAACTGGATTAAACGCGGAACAATCACCAATAGCTGAATGGGAACCAGCTCCTATTAAATTCCCTGGTCAATTCAAAATGCTACCTAATAGTAAAACTTATTCTAATGATATTGACGAATTAGTCTCAATCGAATCAGTCCAGCTTACAGGGCTAGATGCTCAAACTGCCTCAATACAACTCATTAACACCACTGAAAACACATCAGAGGAGATGGGGCAATCTCAAGAAGCCACGCAAGCAACTGAATACTCAATGCCTTCAATATATTTCCATCAAGATGGCTCATGTGACTCAGCTAAAGTACAACTTGCCAGCAAAAACCTAGATAACCTTAATAAATCAATAGTTGAATTGATAGGATTTACAGGGACCGTTCGTCATAATATTTTAGAGATACAAGAAAATCTGTTAAACGAAACTAACTCTAATGATGCTATCAATATTAATAGCCAGCAAAATGAAACCATAAGTACTCCATGATAATTCAACTTCAAAAAAATGCCCCAATTAGAACTGGAGCCGTACTATTTGAAGTCGTCTTGGCCTTAGTATTATTTTCTTTTGCGGCCATAGTTATCGCGAATAGCTTCAGCTCATCACTTAAGAGCGTTGAACGCATGCGACATGATTTGGATGCTGCAAATCTTGCAATATCTACACTTTCCGAAATTGAGCTTGGGTTAAAACCTATCGAAACATCTCCTCCGACAGAATTTGAAGCACCTTTTGAAAAATGGACCTGGCAAATTGAAACAACAAAACCAAATGAGGATCTCAATATGGGTGGAGGTTTGACTCTTGTTGAAGTCATTGTTCTCAATGAAGAATTAGGACGCGAAACACGAATTGCACGCATGATGCGAAGTCCAAGTGGAATGCAAATGACCACCGATTAAGGCATGGAAAAGTCAAATGCATTCACATTACTAGAAACGTTACTTGCCATAGTAATTGCAACCGGACTGTTATCTACTGCCATGTACTTTTACCAACAGTCTAGTAAATTCCGCAATGACTTAATATTAGAGAACGAGAGAATTGCTAGCGCCAGACTAATTATTAATAAAATGAGTTCAGAGCTACGAAGTACTTTGACTCATCCAAAATTAGGAATTGGCCTAAAAGGCGGATCAAATTGGATAGAGTTTCTTAAAACAGCTACTCCTTCAGCCAGCAGCTGGAAGAACTCAACTGAAACAACTTCTCCCAGCTATCCTGAAACCGGATATCGTTTAATTCGTTATCAATTAGCAATGAAAAACTTGATAAGTGACACATTAAACAATGAAGCGAATCGTAATATGATAGAAAACCTTAATCTAAATGAAAATATCACAACTAATGAAGAAGACAGCTCAATCGCAGTAAAACAAGGTGATGCCATCGATCGTACGGAACAACGACTTCTTACCAGCAAATCAAACACAAACGCTATTAGTACTGTTGAAATAAAACCGGTACGGATCACAGATCAATTAAAGTATATGCAGTTCCGTTATTTGAATAACGGCTCATGGGTATATCAATGGCCAGGCCCAATTCCTCCACAAGGAATAGAAATTAGTCTTGGGATAGAGCCTTTATCAGCAACAAATTTACTTGAAGAATACACTAATCATGTCTTTCGCAGAATACTTCGAATTCCTACTACGGCTACTAAATTCCAAAACATTGCTACCAATGATCTCACTCTAGAAGATCAACTTCCAAGGCAAAATGATTAAAATAAGCAGGCATCAATATATGCTTAAATCTGGCATCGCATTGGTGGGGGTATTGATCATAATAGGCTTATTGTCCATGATCTCTTTAAGCCTTATGTATCGCATACAAGCTGGCTCTACCTCTTCGGCCACGACCTTATCAAGCGAACAAGCTTGGGCTGCCGCATTGAGCGGCCTAGATAGGTCAATTAATATAATTACTGATCCTACGAGATCATCACAAGGCTGGATAAATAACCCCACTGATTTCGAACAACAATTAGTTTATGATGATGGCATTGACAAATGGTACTTCTCTGTCTTTAGGCAAGGAAACTTAGAGACTGGTGAAGTTGCATTTGGGGTCACAGACGAAGCATCAAAACTTCCATTAAATCTAACTAATATAACTCAATTAATAAGTATTCCAGGAATAACACTGCCAGCAGCTGAATCACTTGCAGACTTCACTGATAGCGACTCAATTCCACGCGACAATGGTGCAGAGCAAGAAGTTTACGATTTACTAATCACCCCATACAACATCCCTAATGAGCCAATAAGCTTTTTAGATGAATTGCTGTTGGCTAATGGTATTAGCGCCTACCATCTATATGGAGAAGATTTAAATCGAAACTACAAACTTGATATAAACGAAAACGATGGAGATCTTTTACTCCCACCAGACGATCAGGATGGTTCCCTTGCTGGCGGAATAAATCGTTACTTCACATTAAATTCAAGGGACTGGAACGTTGATCTTTTAAATCAGCCACGTATTAACATAAACAATCCCAACATCGACTTAGGCACTCTTGATCTACCGCAACAAACGGTTCTATTTCTTGAAGCCAAACGAAAATTAAACGAACCTATAACTTCAATCATAGATATAGTTGAAGCTAGCGTCACAGTTACAGAAGCTGGAAATATTAAAAGGGATTATGAATCTGGTATAAAAAAGGAGGATTTATTTAATTTAATGAATCTATTCACAACAGATTCTCGAGAATTCAGAACTGGCCTCGTCAATATTAACACTGCCCCAGCTAACATTCTTGTACAAATCCCTGGCATTGATGAGAATTTAGCTACTACAATTATTACCACTAGAAACAGCATTACGATAGAAAAGCAGTCATCTCTAGCATGGCTTCTTGAAACTGATATTATAGATATCGAGCAATTCAAAGAACTAGAACCATTTCTCACTGCTCGCAGCTTCCAATTTCATGTTCAGGTAATCGGATATGGGCTTCCCTCTGGTCGATATCGCACAATTGAGGCAATCGTTGATTTAATCGGCACTGCTCCAAAAATAATTTATCTCAGAGATTTGACCAAACTGGGTATTCCATATCATTTTACCCCGCTGCTGGTATCCGATACAACTGATAATGAGTAAATCGAAATCCATTAATTCAAGCATATTGTCCAAAGGCTTTAAAAAGCTAACTGACCGCCTTAAGCGCCGAGGAGAAGTAACAGCGTTAGATATAGATCAACGAATGCTTCGAATCGTTCATGTAACCATGTCTCGCGGCATATCACGCGTAAGACGAATTGAACTCATTCCGCTCCCAAATGAAGAATTAGATTTAAAAGACCCTATAGCAACCGGCAAGTGGATCGGAAAACAACTTAAGGTCATCCGCCTTAACCCAGGTGTGGTTGTAATGGCGGCAAGAAGAGGAGAATGTATTCTTAAAGAATATCAGTTGCCGCCATTAAAAGACATCGGCGAAATGGCATCCATGGTAAGAGTTAAGGCAAGCAGGGATCTTCCTTTTCCAGAATCAAAAGCATCAATAGATTTTACTGTCACAAGAGTTCCAACTAAAAAAGAAATCAAAGAATCCAAAAATATATCATCCTCCAGTAATGCCACAGTTGATCCTAAAGCTAATGTTGTAGTATCGGCCATAAAGAATGAAACACTAGTTTTTTATCAAACCATAGTAGAATCAGCAGGATTCACCTTAGCCGGACTAGGCCTTCGGCCTATGGCATCATTTCGGGTTCTAAAGACATGTGTTCCAAGCATTATAAAAGAAGCTGTAGCCCTTATTTCAATAAGGCGCCACGAGGTAGATGTTGATATCCTTATTGACGGCAGACTTATTTTTAGCCGTGAATTATCTGCTAATTTGAATTTAGCCGATGACGATAAAGAGCCAGACAAACAAATAGATCTAATTCACATTACTAAAGAAATATTCCGATGCCTTCATAGCTATGAAGGATCCGGAGCATACCAAAAACTAGACCACCTTCTAGTAGCAGGTGGCACTGGAATAGAAGATAAACTCTGCCACTGCCTGAATTCACAATCTGAAGCAGAATGGAAAACAATGCCACTGCCTTCCGGATTACGATTACCCAAGGACAATAAGAACAATACGGCACGCGCACTCACATCTCTTGGTTTAGCATTAGGATTTGCGGACGAAGGAGGTATGCCGGTAAACTTTCTTTCCCCTAAACGCCCTATTATTAATCGCAATGAAGGCCGCATGAAATGGATCCTCGGTATGTCTCTAATTTTAGCTGGGGCGCTCATGCTTTTTTCAATTCAAAAACGACTTAAATCAAATGCACAAACGGAACTTAACAAGCTTTCCCCTCAATATTTGGCGCTAAAAAAAGAAGAGCGTAAAAATAAAATTATTATCCGAACAGGAGACGCAGTAACCGCATGGAACAAAGACTCAAAAGACTGGCTAGGGCATTTTGCATTCATTAGCGCTATACTTCCACCTTGCGACAAAATTTATTTAAAAAATTTAGGCACTCGTCGTGTCGGATCAAATGGTGTCATATCATTTCAACTTCAGGCAAAGGACAGCACTACTCTTCACAGTGTAGAAAAGCGTTTGAGAGATATAGGCTATGAATTCAAATCTGTTCCCCAAACACCCGGAAGTGACCGTCATGGATACTCTTTCAGTGCTTCATTTGAACTAATTATTCCCAATAATTTTAAACATAATTTAAAAGATTATCTTAAAACCAACTCACCACCAGCCCGAATCAAAGACGATATCCATGCAGATGGGCTTTCGTGGATTAACCAAGAAAAGAAAGGAAGCACATGGCTAAGCCTACTTTAAAAACGATATTACTCACAGCTATATGCTTGGCAGCCATAACTATTCTTATCAAGAATGCCATAATCCCATGGATGACTGATCCAATTAAAAAATTAGAACAAGCTACAGCAAATCGAAAAAAACAAATTAACAATCTAAATAAATTAAAGAAAACAGCAGAACAACACAGCAAAAGATTAGCAAAACTTAATACCACCGGCTTTGCGAATAGCTCTGCTGAAGCAATCGCTATGATGGGTGAACATATAACGCAAATCATTAAGCAAAGTAAATTAACTGAAACTGAATTCTCAAGGCGCCCATTTGAACCTAGAGCAATTGTTAAAAATGGCCCTAAGCCAATTGGTTATACGGTAAGCGGCATAGGTTCTGTTAAAAAGATTACAGACCTTTTGTTTTTACTACAAAACGATCCACACATTCAAAGGGTAGAAAACGTTTCACTGTCACCAATTAGCGGCAGCACAAAGGTACGAGTAAATTTTCAATTCATTTCTTTAGTCATAGGAACTAAATACGGCGAATTCAAAGGAACAAACTCCCCACCAATTAGACCTAAAATAAAAAGCGAAGCTCGTGATTTATATGTAGGGATAACTAAAAGAGCATTATTTCAACCTTACAAAAAAAAGGCACCTACTGCCCCTACCCCATCAAGTAAACCGAAAACAAACAGAACACCTCCTCCACCTGGCCCTGAATCGTATAAAGTAGTCTCTTTAAGCCAATGGAAAGGCCAACAAGAAGTAATGATTTACAATACGGCAAAAAACGAAACTAAAAGCTATAAATTAGGCGACAATTTAGCAGGAGGAATAATAGTTATGATTGATTACCGTCAATTGCCATTCCCAAATAAACCGGAACTTTTATCACAAAGTAGAGTTATTGTTTCAATTAAATCTAATTATTGGGCAATAGAACGAGGCAACACCATGGCTGATATATACCAACTCACACCAGAACAATTACCTGAAAATCTGACCAAAGCGGAGTTATGAGCCTGACAGTAAAACTGTTGCGTGACCTTATTGCAATACCAAGCATCAATAATGCATTTCTCAAGAACAATAAAAAACTGACCGGTGAAAACCGTGTTGCCAACTATATTATTACTCGTGCTAATAAAGCTAAGCTGGATGTACAAAAACAGCCTACCGAATGTGGTCGCGACAACTTAATAGTTAGGCTTTATCCTAAAGGAAAAATAAAACACAGGGTTATACTTGCGCCACATTTTGATACTGTCGGAATTGAGAATCTTTCTGCACTTCAACCTAAGGAGAAAGGGGGACGTATATATGGAAGAGGGGCTTGCGACACGAAAGGAAGTGTTGCAGTAATGTTTAGTGTAATAGAAGAACTAGTAAAAAGAGACCGCCCAACTAATACAGAAATTGTATTTATCGGCTTCGTTGATGAAGAATGCGATCAATCTGGCTCTCGTGCATTTGCTAATTTAAACATGAAAGCAGATCTAGCTTTGGTCGGCGAACCAACTCGATGCAAAGCAGTAACTGCTCATAAGGGTGATTTTTGGCTAATGATTAAAACTAAAGGCAAATCAGCCCACGGAGCTCGTCCTGAATTGGGAAATAACGCGGCACATACAATGGCAAAATGCATTGATATTATCGAAACTAAATATGCAAATAGCTTACGTAAGAAAGCTCACTCTATTCTCGGATTTCCGACTATCAATACGGGAACAATCAAATGTGGATTACAGCCAAACATAGTGCCAGACAGCTGTGAAGCACGCTTGGATAGGCGAACTGTGCCAGGTGAAACATTCACCTCTATTCAAAGGGAGATCAAATTACTACTTAATAAGAACAAACTAAGAGCAAGTATTTCAAATATTAAAAAATTCGCCTGCCCTGCCATGGAGACTAACCCAAACACACCTTGGGTTAGCTCTTTCATGCGCACCGCAAGGCAGTCAAAACCCCTTGGCGTTGACTACTACTGCGATGCAGCAAACCTTGCCGCCACAGGAGTCCCAACAATAGTCTGGGGCCCTGGAGATATCGCACAAGCACACACTGTAAATGAATGGATCTCAATAAAACAAATAGAACAAGGTGTGAATTTACTGAAACGCTTTCTTTCTTCTCTTCCATAATTTTATATAGAATTTAAAAATGTGAGACTAGCGTTACTAACACATGAACCATTCTACCCACCTTCTGGAGGCGGTTCAGCTGAATTGCTTTACCTAGTCAAGCAACTTACCCAGCGCAATCACGAAGTACATATTTTTTGCCCAGAATTTCCAAACTCCAAGAAAACTGCAAAACAGTTCTCCATAGGAATCCATACTTTCAAAGGTTGGGAAATGAATCGCTATACTAGATTCCGTTCAATTAAGTATTTACTGTTTCCAATATTTCTTCGCCGAATGGTTAAGAATGTAGCCAGTAATATCCAATTCGATTTAATATTCTCACAACACGCAATATCGTCGATAGCAGCAGGACAACTTAAAACCGATTTAAAAGTACCAGTAGTGATGAACTTTTTAGACCATCTTACTGGTTTTATGGAAACATGGCCACAATGGCGAATGCCTCGTTTTATACTGAAACACTTAATGCAATTCGAACTCAATTTGCCCAAGCGTTATAACGCTGACTTTATCCTCACCGTCTCAAAGGAGCTGAGCCAGCGCTTTATCGAAAACGGATTTGATGAATCTCGAGTATTTTCTATTAATTACGGTTACGATTCACAATTATTTAAGCCAAAACAACTCAAACCAAAACACCCTCCAACAATTGTAATGCATGGCTCATTTGACACCCATCACCTTGGGAAAATCGCAACAGAAGCCATTTTTTCAATTACCCAATTAAAACCCGATGTACATTTCCTATTTATTGGCAAAAAAACAAATGCATTAAAAAAATTAGTTAAAAAAATTCACAGCCTATCACCTGTCACTAATATTTCCTGCACCGGATTTATTGATTATAAATTAATATCAGAGAAACTTTGCGAAGGCCATGTTGGCATAATCCCGTATGAGCAATCATCAGGAACTCACTGTGCCTTTGTAGCAAAAATGGTCGAATATGCCGCTGTTGGCCTACCCGTTGTCAGCACTCCTCTTTCTGGCACTAAATCTTTTTTTGTTAATGAACCTACTATTATCTTTTCAAAGTTTGACGGCAAAGAGTTTGCAAAGGATACAATTCGAGTTCTTAACTCCCCACCTCAAACAGAAGCATCTAATAATTTAACTAAGCGAGTTGCAACAGAACTAGATTGGAAGTCTATTTGCAACAATATCATCAATCATTTGGAGGCCATACAAACTTGCTAGATACACAGTCCAAAAAAACATTTTTTATCCAAGGGAGCTGGATGCTATCTGCCACAATGATTAGTGGGCTTCTAATGTTCGCTGTTCATTTTTTTGGAGGATGGATGACCAGAAATGAATACGGACTTTTTGTAACACTACTTCAAGCTTTAAACCTGATAATGATTCCGGCACTTGGACTGCAAACGGTATTCGCACAACAAACAGCAACAGCAAACACGTCGATTGAGCAATCTAATCTTTCAATCTCAATTCGAAAAATCTTGTTATCTTGTATTATAATTTGGGTGCTTTCTGTTATTATATTAATAATATTCCGAGCATCAATTCTTTCAATATTTAAGATAAACAACTCTTTGGCATTTTATTTAACTCTTGTAATAGGATTACCTCAACTTTGCCTACCAGTTTTACTTGGAATATTACAAGGGCAACAAAATTTTCAATGGCTCGGCGGGGCATCAATCACCAATGGATTAATTCGATTTATTATAATAGGAATCATGGTCGCAGTTTTAGGTGCACAATCAACCGGAGCATTATTCGGGGTATTAGTTGGACTAACTGCGTCATGTACTATAGCTGCATGGCATAGCCGAAATATCTGGGAGAAAAGAAAAGCTAAAAATGGAAGCTTTAATCCAAATCACTGGCTACGCCGCATTATCCCGTTAACATTTGGGCTAGGGGCAAGTCAATTTATGCTTAGCGCAGACATGCTAGCCGCGCGAAATATCCTGCAAGAAGGTGATTCCGGTCCGTACGGAGCAGCCGGCATGATCGGACGCGGACTAGTAATTTTCACAGCTCCTCTGGCAGCAGTAATGTTCCCAAAAATTGCAAACTCTAAGGAAAGCTTTAAATTCAGCATCCTCAAATACACTGCGTCGAGGACTACAGTTCTAAGTATATTGGTTTGCACCATGTGTTCATTAACTGCATGGCTTCTACCTTTAATCTCGGAACATATGACCG
>Ga0115011_10000772_pt1 | contig 24361 bp, 26 predicted proteins | sample TroAtlMetagenome_2_FD_88705 | JGI IMG/M metagenome (GOLD analysis project Ga0115011, IMG submission 88705) | Marine eukaryotic phytoplankton communities from Atlantic Ocean - Tropical Atlantic ANT8 Metagenome | ecosystem: Environmental > Aquatic > Marine > Oceanic | place: Tropical Atlantic...
GAGTAAAATCTATAATCAAATTAATAAAAAGCTTCTTGAAATAGAAAATAATCAAAATCAATTAATGATCGACTATGATTATTTGAAAAATAATGATTTTCGTCAGGAAGATCATCCCAATAATTCTGATATTTTTTTGGTATCAGAGACAAAATATCTTCTGAAGATGGCATTTTCCCGTAATCTTACATCAAGAGAAAAGAATGACGTTATAAATTTACTGAGAGAAGCAAATCTAATTTTAGACGGATTAAATTATAAAGAAATAGATGAAATAAAATTGGCAATCCAAAATGAGATACAAGATCTATTGTCGAATAATAAAGATAACAATGAAGAATTGATATCACAACTGTCACAACTTAGTAATAAAGTAGAATCACTAAAAACAAAAAATTCTTATTCTATAAATACTAAAACTGAGGTTACCTCTACCTCAAAATATCAAAAACTATGGATTTCAATAAAAGAGGCCTTAAATGATGTGATTTCAATAAAAAAATATGACTCTAAAGATATTGATAGAGAATTATCAGAAAAGATAATATCGATACAATTAAAAAAACTACTTAATGATGCAATACAATCAATAGAACTCAACAATACAGACTCATTTAAAGCATCACTAAAAGCCTCAAGTAATTGGATTAAGCTCTATTTTGATGAAAATGATAATGAAGTCATAGGAATTCAGGAAAAAATAAAAAAAATGGAAGATGAGGAGAATAAATATCTGAGTAACATTAAAGGCATAATAAATTTAATTGAAAATTTTGAAAAAACAGTACTTTTAACTAATCAACCGCCAATGAATTAGATGAAATTTGGCTTATACATCGTATTAACAATTTTGTTTGGTGCGTTTATTGCACAGATTTTGAATGAGAACCCTGGATATATATCTATTTATTTTAGAGATTATGTTATTGAGCTTTCTTTAATCTTTTTTTGCTTTGCACTAATCCTAACTTTTCTTTTTCTTCACTATTTAATAAAAACATTAAAAGCACCTAAAATAATTCTCAAAAAAACCAGGATCGCAATTCAAAATAAAGCAAATAATCTTCTTGAAAAAAGCTACCTAGAAATGTTGAAGGGTAATTATCCAATTGCTGAAAAATATGCAAAAAAAGCAAGATTCAATTGCAGCTCTCCTTTGTTAGCTTATATGCAGATCATACACGCAACTGACGCCCAAAAAAATCGCACAGAGAGAGATGATTGGCTTAAAAATGCATTTAAAAAATTTAAATACGCCGAAGAAGTGATTTTATACACTCAAGCTAAAATTCAGATTAGAGAATTAAACTATGAAGATGCTAGAGCAACACTAGGAAAAATAATAGAAAAAAATCCTAATAATATTTTAGCAAAAGAACTATTAACTGATCTGTATATACGATTTTCAGAGTGGGAATCACTTTCAAATGATCTTGATGATATTAAAAATAAAAGTAAATTCGAGAAGGATAAAATAGATAAGTTAGAGATTTTAATTTGTAATGCACTAATAAATTCTAAGGATAATATAAAAAGTATTAAGAAGTACTGGAAAGGTTTATCTAAATCCTTAAAAAACAATCCTATGTTACTGAATGAATATTGTTTGAAATTATCAAGTAAAAATGAAAATGAAAACGCGAAAAAAGAAATACTGTCTTTTATAAAAAAAGAATACTCAAATGATCTGGTAAAAACTTTTATTAAAATTCACTCTAATCAGGCAACAGATGTGATAAAAAAACTATCCCAGTGGATAGAAAAATACCCTCAACAAACAGAATTACTTCTCATGACTGCTAAAGTAAGAATAAAAAATGAAGAATGGGACGAAGCAAAAAACCTCGTTGAAAAAGCCATATCAATAGAGGCAAAAGAAGAAAGCTTTTTTATATTAGGAGAAATATTATTTCACTTTGGCAAAGTTGATTCTGCTTGTGAAGCCTACCGAAAAGGGATGAAAATGAAGATCAATAAATCTCAACCGAAAATATCTCCATGAAGTATCTAATTGCAGGAGCTGGGTATACCGGTTTGTCAGTTGCAAAACAATTGCAAGGAGAAAAGGTAACTTTATTGAGTAGAAGTTTTAATAATAAACTAGGATTCGATAATCAAAAGATAGATCTGGATAAAGACGATTTTACAATTTCAATTACTTCACCTTTTGTAGTTCTTTATACAATTCCTCCTAACACCTCGAGTTTAAGTGATGAGAGATTAAAATTATTTTTAAAAAAATTGAAAATAAATCCAAACAGAATAGTTTATTTAAGCTCTAGTGGTGTGTATGGAGATAGGAAAGGAGATTATACAGATGAAACAGTCAAGCCTAACCCAATAACAAAAAGAGCCATCAGAAGATTAAATGCAGAAAAATGCATTGCTGACTGGTGTCATAAGAATAAAGTTGAGCATGTCATACTTAGAGTTTCAGGTATTTATGGGCCTGATAGATTGGGTATTGAAAAGTTAAGACAAGGTCTGACTGTAATTAAACAGTCTAAAGCAAAACCCAGCAATAGAATTCATATAGAAGATCTCACTAATTGTTGTATTAGTGCAATGATGAAAGATAAATTAAGTAATATTTATAATATTGGGGATGGAGATCATAGTAATCAGACTTGGTTTTATAAAGCTGTATGTCATCAAGTTGGTATAAAAAATCCAACTGAAATAGAAGCTGCAGAGGCTAAGATGACATGGGGAGCAATGCGATTATCATTTCTCAATGAATCGCGACGACTTGATGTTAATAAAATGAAAAGGGAATTAATCGATAACCTCAGATACCCAAACGCAATAGATGGTATAAAAGAAAGCCTGCCTTAAGAGGACGCCTATGACAAAAAAAAATAGCACTGATGAAAATAAAATAATCTCGTATTTAGAAGATAATCCTGATTTCTTTCTCGATAAGAATGATTTGCTAATTAATTTAGAAATTCCTCATCAAAAAAAAGGAAGTGTATCTCTTGTAGAACACCAAATTGAAATCTTACAGCAAGAGAATAAGCAGCTAAAAAACCAACTTAACGAACTTATAAAAAACGCTTCATCAAACCATAAGATAATAGAAAAAATACAGAATCTCTCATGTAAATTGATTCAAAGTAAAAGCTCATCAGAGGCATTAAGTTATTCAAGAAAATTTCTGATAAATGAGTTTGAAATTAATGACTGTACATTCGTATTTTATGAAAAACGTGATTTTAAAAAATTTAAATTCTTACTGATAAAAAATAAAACAGATAAATCTTTAAAGTTATTTGAATCATTTATTAAAAATAATATCCCGAGATGTAACAAATTAAGTGACACTCAATACCAATTTCTTTTTATTAATTCTGATTCAATTAGATCCAGTGCTCTAATTCCGCTTGGCCTAAGTGAAAATATCGGTTTTCTCGCAATTAGTAGTCTTGATGAAGAGCGATTTAGTCCTGATATGAGTATGGATTATCTTTTAATCATAGGTAAACTTATTTCCAATGCAATATTACGATTTTAGAGAAATAATTAGCTTGCACCTGATGCCATGAAGAATGAAAAAAAATGGATTGATAAATTTATAAATCATCTTAAAGTTCAGAGACAATTATCTCCATATACCTGCAAAAACTATTACAAAGATTTGATTTTATTTTTCCAATATTGCGAAGAAGGTGATATTGATTCATGGAGCAATATTGACTCTGAGCACATTAGATCATTCAGTGCCATAAGATTCAGATCTGGAATTAATCCTAAATCCATTCAACGAAATCTCTCCTCAATAAGATCTTTTTTTAATTATCTAATAAAAGAAAATAAATTAAAGAACAATCCAGGTCGATCGGTAAGAGCGCCAAAAACAAAACAAAAACTTCCCGAAAATATAGATGCAGATATGATGATGCAATTACTCGATATTAAAGAAAACGGATTTATACCCAACCGAGATCGAGCAATTTTTGAGTTAATGTATTCTTCTGGATTAAGATTATCTGAACTCGTCAATCTGAATACTACTGATATAGATTTGTCGGATGCAACTGTCATAGTAACTGGAAAAGGAAATAAGCAACGAATAATACCAGTTGGGCGATATGCAATTAGAGCCATAAGTTTATGGTTGGAATCAAGAAATGAAATTCTATATTCAGAAAGTAAAGCTCTTTTTATGACAAAAAAAGGGAAACGAATAAGCAATAGATCCATCCAATCTAGATTAGACTATTGGGGAAGGAAGCAAAATATACCCACAAAAATCTACCCGCACATGCTAAGGCATTCTTTCGCATCACACCTATTAGAATCAAGCCAGGATCTCAGGGGGGTGCAAGAATTACTTGGGCATGCAAACATAAGTACAACTCAGATATATACACATCTTGATTTTCAGCACCTTGCCCAAATATATGATGATTCACATCCGCGAGCAAAAATTAAGCGGAAGGAATGAGTAATAGTTTAATTGGTAGTTTTTTGCTACAAAGTGAGGGAAAAATGGAACAATTTCGCGGCACCACTATTGTCTCTGTAAGAAGAGATAATAAAGTTGCAATTGCTGGGGATGGGCAAGTTAGCCTAGGCAATACTGTTATGAAAGGGAATGCGAAAAAAGTAAGAACTTTGGCTTCTGGAAAAGTGATTGCTGGCTTTGCAGGTGGTACAGCAGATGCATTTACACTCTTTGAATTATTCGAGAGCAAAATAGAGCAATATGGAAATCTTACAAGAGCTGCCATAGAGTTAGCTAAGGAATGGAGAACAGATCGTCGACTTCGTCGCCTCGAAGCTCTTCTTTGTGTGGCAGATCAAGAATCTTCTTTTATTATATCTGGAAATGGCGATGTTATAGAGCCAGAGAATAATATTATGGCTATTGGGTCTGGAGGATCCTTCGCACAAGCTTCCGCACTTGCATTAATGAAGAACACTAAATTAGATGCGAAAACTATAGCGAAAGAATCATTAAATATTGCGAGCGAAATCTGTGTATACACAAATAACAATATTATTATTGAAGAACTGATTAAGAAATAAACATACGAGATAATTATGTCCCAAATGACACCCAGAGAAATTGTTCAAGAACTTGATAATCACATTATTGGACAAGATGAAGCAAAAAGAGCGGTTGCAATTGCTCTAAGAAACCGATGGAGGCGCTCTAACGTCGACGAACCGCTCAGAAGCGAAATTACTCCAAAAAATATATTAATGATAGGAGCAACCGGGATCGGGAAAACTGAAATTTCTCGTAGGCTAGCAAAGCTTGCAAAAGCCCCATTTATAAAAGTAGAGGCCACAAAATTTACTGAGGTTGGTTATGTTGGTAGAGAGGTAGATAGCATCATAAGAGATCTGGTGGATATCGCAGTAAAAATTACAAAAGAAAGTGAAATGGAGAAAGTAAAGCATCGTGCTGAAGATGCAGCAGAAGAGAGGATCTTGGATGCACTGCTACCACCCTCACCTTCAAGTAACAATGATGGCAATGGGCAACCTGAATCTAAAATGCAAGACACACGACAAAAATTTCGCAAAATGCTTAGGGAAGGAAAGCTTAGTGAAAAAGAGATTGAACTAGATATTCAAGCTGTTCCAGTTGGAATAGAGATCATGGCACCACCAGGGATGGAGGAAATGACTAATCAACTTCAAGGAATGTTTCAAAACCTCTCAAATAACAAAACCAAGACTCGTAAGTTAAAAGTACAAGATGCTATGAAAATTTTGACTGACGAAGAAGCTGCAAAAATGCTTGATGATGAAAAATTAAAATCTCAAGCCATAGAAGCTGTTGAAAATCAGGGCATAGTATTTTTAGATGAAATTGATAAGATCGCCAGAAGATCAGAAGGCGTCGGTGCGGATGTATCAAGAGAAGGCGTTCAAAGAGATCTATTGCCTTTAATTGAAGGTTCAACTATAAACACAAAATACGGAATGGTTAAAACAGATCATATTCTTTTTATCGCGTCTGGTGCTTTTCATGTTTCTAAGCCTTCAGATTTAATTCCAGAATTACAAGGAAGATTCCCAATACGTGTTGAATTAAAATCTCTTACAACAGAAGATTTTGTAAAAATTCTAACAGAGCCCGATGCATCACTAACAACACAGTATTCAGCGCTCATAAAAACTGAAGGAGTAAATCTCAAGTTCACTAAAGATGGAGTTCAAAGACTTGCTGAAGTGGCATTCCATGTTAATGAAAATACAGAAAATATTGGTGCACGAAGACTTCATACTGTCATGGAACGCCTACTTGAAACTGTGTCCTTCGAGGCTTCTGAAATAGATGGGAGTAATATTAAAATAGACAAAAATTATGTAAATGAGCATTTGGTTGAACTGTCTAAGAACGAAGACTTAAGTCGTTACATACTTTAATCACAACCAGACAGATAAATGCCAAGTGTACCAATTGAAATAAAAGTACAAAAAAAACAAAAAAGATTGGTTATCGAATACTCTGATAAACAATCTTACGAATTATCATTCGAATACCTAAGAGTTCACTCTCCATCCGCAGAAGTGAAAGGTCATGGTCGTGGTCAAGAGGTACTTCAATTAAATAAAGAAAATGTTTCGATTGAATCAGTGTTGCCAGTAGGCAACTATGCTATTAAGTTAATCTTTGATGACGGTCATGACTCAGGTATTTATACATGGAAATATCTTCAAGAATTAGGAGAAAATAAAGCTAAGTATTGGCGAGCTTATCTCGACCGAGTTAAAGCTTCTAGATATACTTCGATCTAGTACAAATAAAATTGATCATGAATAAAAAAACAACTCACTTTGGATATAAAACTGTTTCTCAAGAAGAGAAAGCGGGTTATGTAAAAGACGTATTTGATTCCGTTTCAAATCGATATGATTTGATGAATGATCTCATGTCTGGCGGCTTACATAGGCTATGGAAAAAATACACAATCGACAAGGCTTCAGCTCGATATGGCCATAAGATACTTGATTTGGCGGGTGGCACAGGTGATCTAGCTAAAGTTTTTGCAGGTAAGGTAGGAGATGAGGGTCATGTTGTTTTAGCTGATATTAACTTCTCGATGTTGAACGAAGGTAGAACAAGATTAATAAATTCAGGAATTTCAGGAAATCTATCAATCACGCAAGTTAATGGAGAAAATTTAGCATTTAAAGAAGGATCATTTGATATTGTCACTATTGCATTTGGTCTGAGGAACATTACTGATAAACAGACAGCACTTTCCTCTATATATCAGACATTAAAACCCGGGGGGAAACTTCTAATTTTAGAATTTTCAAAACCCATAAATTTATTGCGTCCTGCGTATGATTTATATTCATTCAAAATTCTTCCTCTTCTGGGTAAATTGGTCGCTAATGATGCAGATAGTTATCAATATCTAGCCGAATCAATAAGGATGCATCCAGATCAGGATAAACTAATAACGATGATGGAAGACGCAAATTTTGAAAGATGCCGTTTTACAAACTTAAGTGGTGGAATTGTAGCTTTACACGAAGGGTATAAATTTTGATATTAATGTCAGACAAACATAGTTTAATTAAACCACTTCTATTGGCAATTAACAGACAGATAGAAACGAAAACGCCTGCTGTCAAACTATGCGAAGAATTGGAAGGTAAAATTATCTCAATCAATATAAAAAATACATCACACCATTTCGATGTGATAATTAAATCAAAAGAATTCCAATTACATCCCATACCAAATGAATATCATGTAAAAATATCAGGCTCACTTCTGAGCTTCGTTAATTTAGCGAGAAAAGATTCTAAAGATGCAATTATTGATGGCTCTATTAATTTTGATGGTGATGTGGGTGTAGGGCAGAAATATCAGAAGTTAATCGGTCTATTAAAACCTGATATTGAGGAAGAATTATCTCATTTTGTTGGAGATATTGTGGCAAATAATTTTAGTTCATTTGCAAGGGCGACAAAGAGGTGGGCGATTAATTCAAAAAATACTTTTGATGAGAATATCGCTGAGTATCTTCAAGAAGAAATAAGAATTATACCTAATAAATTTGAGTTCAATAATTTCTCAAAAAAAATCAGTGAGCTTCGAGACGATGTTGAGCGTATTGAGATCAGAATTAAAAACTCATTAAACTCAAGATAAAAAAATGTTAACCCCTAAAAATATTATCCGACTTCTTGCTATACAAAAAATTCTTTTTGGCTATCGGCTAAATGAGTTGATCGATAAAATTCCAATATTAAAGCCTTTTAAATATTTATTTTTCTTTTTTCCTAAAAAAATAAATAATCAGTCCTCATTAGGAGAAAGAATAAATAGAGCATTAGAAGAATTGGGTCCCATTTTTGTTAAATTTGGGCAAGTAATTTCAACAAGACGTGATCTTCTCCCCGCTGATATAGCGAATGAACTAGCCAAACTTCAAGACCAAGTTACTCCATTCGCTCAATCTGAAGCCATCAAAATACTAGAAAATGAATACGATAAACCCCTCAAAGAAATTTTTTCAAAAATAGATAAAAAACCATTAGCAGCAGCATCAATCGCGCAGGTGCACAGTGCTTTATTGAAAAATGGCAAGAAAGTAATAATAAAAATATTACGTCCAAATATAAAAAACCAAATTGAACGTGATATCGCGATCCTATATGCGATTGCTGAATCCTTAGAAAAGTTTTGGGATGAGAGTGAACAAGTCAAGCCAATAGAAATTGTCAAAGAGTATGAAAAAACCATCATAAATGAACTCAATCTTAAAAGAGAAGCAGCAAATGCGGCTAGACTAAAAAGAAATTTTTCAGGATCCGATCTACTCTACGTCCCTGAGATATATTGGGAGTATTGTAGATCCAATATTCTTGTGCAAGAAAGAATATTTGGGGAACCAATAAGAGATATCGAGACGCTTAAAAAAAATAATACAAATATGAAAAAATTAGCTGAGAATGGAGTTGAGATATTTTTTACTCAAGTCTTCAGGCATAATTTCTTCCATGCTGATATGCATCCTGGAAATATTTTTGTAAAAATAGAAGATCCAAATAACCCTAAATACGCAGCAGTCGACTTTGGAATAATTGGTACTTTAACAAAAGACGATCAGTACTATCTTGCGGAAAATTTTTTGGCATTTTTTGAAGGTAATTATAATAAAATCGCACAGTTACATATCGACTCTGGCTGGGTTCCAAGAGAAACAAGGGTAGATGAACTTGAAATAGCAGTGCGCACAGTTTGTGAACCCATATTCAATAAACCCCTGTCAGAAATTTCATTCGCCAATGTCCTAATTAGTTTATTTAATACTGCCAGACAGTTTAATATGGAAATCCAGCCACAACTGATCCTTCTTCAGAAAACACTGTTTAATATTGAAGGTTTGGGGCGGGAACTATATCCAAACCTAGATTTATGGAAAACTGCGTATCCTGTCTTAAAAGAATGGATGAATGAACAAATAGGAGTAAAAGCAGTAGTAACTGATCTAAAGGAAAACCTCCCTTTATTGAGGCAGACTGCACGAGATTTTCCAAGGATCTTAAAAGAAATGACATTAAGATCAGAACAAGAAAACACAAACAAAATGAAAGTTATTGAAATTCAAAAAGAGTTATTGAAACAAAAAAATCAACTTTTTATTCTTAGTGTGGGTATCACTTCATTTTTATCAGGAGTTCTTATTCATTTATTTGGATCAAGTCCATTAATTGGTTCAACCTTATTATTTATAGGTGTTATGAGTTTTCTCAAAGCTAGGTAAAAGTCGTGAGAACGGTAAAAAGTTTTGTAAAAAGAAATGGAAGAATAACAACTGGGCAAATCTTTGCTTTAAAAAAAATGTGGTGTAAATTCGGCATCGATTACACCGAAAAAACCCTAGATTTAAAAAGATTATTCGGGAATCAATCGCCTGTTCATATTGATATTGGTTTCGGTGACGGAAATGCTCTTATTCAAGAGGCAGAAAAGAATCCAAAAACAAATTTTATTGGTATTGAAGTCCATAGACCTGGGATTGGACGATGCTTAATGGAGATCAAAAAGAAACAACTGAGTAATATATTGATATCATCGCACGATGCTCAGGAAGTCATGAAATCACAAATTAAAGATGATTCACTAGATCGGATAAATCTTTATTTTCCTGATCCCTGGCCAAAAAAAAGACATCATAAACGAAGAATTATTCAGACAGAGTTCTTAAACTTATGTGCAAAAAAACTTAAAATGCATGGGATATTCTGTATCGCAACAGATTGGAGAAATTATGCTGAACACATTGATTCTGTAATCGATCTGAACGAAAACTTTACAATTAAAATACGTTTAATCCATAAAGGTGAAGGTGAAATAAATAGACCATCCACCAAATTCGAAAAAAAAGGTTTAAAGAAAGGTCATTTAATCTGGGATTGGGTTTTAAAAAAGACTAACTAGATTAAAATTTATCATGGCAACTTTATAATCACTCTTTCGTTATTGATAAAACATTCTAGTTTTAATAATTTACTCCCCACACATGGCCCGGAAACACATAATCCACTCTCAATATCGAAAATTGCTCCGTGAGAAGAACAAATAATTTTCTTTTTATCTGGGGTTAAAAAATTATCCGGACTCCAATTTAATTGATGCCCAGCATGAGGACAATAGTTTTTATATGCATAAATATTTTTATCATACTTTACTAAGAAGCCATGAAAAGGCCAATCACCCTCACCCACTTTGAACCCCTTACAACCAGAATCATTAATCTCATCAATATTGCTTATGCTAAACTCGTTTGAATTTCTATTCTTCATGTTTAATTTTATCGTACTGTTTTGCTGCAAAAAATGATAAAAATATTGCTGGCAACCCAAGAATTCCGGCATAAATGAAGAACCCAAGCCAACCAGATATTTCTTGAATATTTCCTGAAAAACCTGCTAAAAATTTCCCAAAAAATGTGCTGACTGAAGAAAATAATGCATATTGTGTTGCAGTAAATTTGAGATTAGTGAGACTGGATAAATATGCGATGAAAACTGTTCCTGCGAATCCCATGGTAAAGTTATCAGCACTTATTGTAATAGTTAACATGCCAATGTTTGGACCAACTAAAGCAAGAATTGCGAAGAAAAGATTGGTGCTAGCAATAAGAATAGTAGCCATAATAATGCATCTTGATAATCCGAGCTTGAGGATAGCAACAGCTCCGATTGCAGTGCCTAAAAGAGAAACCCAAAGTCCATAGAATTTAGCTATACTTGCAATCTCTGTTTTTGAAAATCCTATATCCAATAAGAATGGACTGGCCAGTATTCCTAGCACATAATCACTAACTCTAAAAAATGAAATAAATATTAAGATCATAATGGCAGACCTTCCATAACGATCAAAAAAGTCAACAAAAGGTTGGACTACAGAAGATATAATCCATTCTTTTCCATTTATTTGATTTTGATTTAAAGATTTCGTTTCACAATTTATAGATGGTGGCTCTTTGCAATAAATTGTTGTCAATATTCCAATCAACATAAATAAGGCCATCATTTTATAGCTTGTAGACCACGAGCTGTATTCAGCAAATAAAAAAGCACCTGCCGTTCCAAAGGCAATCGCCACTCTGTACCCATACTGATAGGAGGCAGCTAGAACTCCTTGCATTTCAATTTTTGCGATTTCGATTCTGTATGCATCAAGTGCTATATCTTGTGTGGCTGATAGCAAAGCGATTGCGATAGCTACAAAAGTGAATGCGGTTAGTGCGTTTCTAGGGTCGATATTGGAGAGATAAAACAAAGAAATAGCAATACCAATTTGTGATACTAGGAGCCATGATCTTCTTCTTCCAAGATATCCTCCTAAAAATGGAACTTTTAATGAATCTACTAGAGGCGACCAAATAAACTTAAAACTATATGCAAAACCAAGCCAAGCAAATGTACTAATCGTACTTCTCTCGATATCCGATTCTTCTAACCAACCTGTTAATGTTGAATAGACTAAGGGAAATGGTAGGCCTGCTGAGAATCCTAGAAAGAATATCGTCAATATTTTTTCTTGGAAATAAAATTTCCAATCTATTTTAGAAAGAAAGAAAATTTTTGAATTCTCACTATTCAATCTAAATGCTCCAATCATACTCAATGATCAAAGGCGCATGATCTGAAAAACGCTTCCTTTTATATATTTCAGTTGAAAGGACTCGATCTCTCAATTTTGATGTAACTATTTGATAATCAATGCGCCAACCAACATTATTATCCCAAGCCCTTCCACGATTTGACCACCAGGTATATTGGTCCTCTTTATCATTAATTAATCGAAAAGCGTCAGAATATTTATATTCTGAGAAAACTTTAGTAAGCCACTCTCTCTCTTCTGGCAAAAATCCAGAATTCTTTTTATTAGCTCTCCAGTTTTTTAGATCAATTTCATGATGCGCTATATTCCAGTCTCCACACAACACATATTCTGAGTGTCGTCTTCTTAATTTTTTAAGATGATTTTCAAACTTTTCTAGGCACTCCATTTTAAAACTTTGCCTAACATCTCCTGAAGATCCTGATGGCAGATAAATAGAAACCACATTTATCGAATCAAAACGTACTTCGAGATACCTGCCTTCTTCATCGAATTCTTTGTATCCGATTCCGTAAATTATTTTCTTTGGTTTTATGCGGCAAAATATTGCAACTCCGCTATAGCCTTTCTTCAAGGCATCATTGTAGTAGCAAAAGTAACCTTTAGGTCTAAAACACTCATCTTCTAGCTGATGAATTTGCGCTTTAGTTTCCTGAATACAGACTACATCAGCATTTTGGCGTTTTAGCCAATCGAAGAATCCTTTTCTGGCAGCAGCCCTTACTCCATTTGTGTTTACACTTATAATTTTTAACAAAAATTAATCCTAATTTGCCCTTTTGTCACTAAAGTATACTGACAATAAAAATTACATAAACATATAATATCGTTGTGCAACAAAAAATCGCTAAATTGTTTAATTGATAATATTTTTATTCATATGGAAGAACATAAAATAAAATTCCTGAAGATGGCAATTGAAATGAATGTTCTTCAATTTGGCAGCTTTAAATTAAAATCAGGCAGGCAAAGTCCATACTTTTTTAATGCTGGATTATTTAATACTGGAGAATCAATTGCGGCACTAGGTCAGTATTATGCTGATACCATTATGTCTTCTAATATTAATTTTGACATGATCTTCGGTCCTGCATACAAGGGAATCCCAATAGCAACATCCACGGCATCAGCACTATCAAGAAAATACAATACAAACAAACCTTTCGCATATAATCGTAAGGAGCAAAAGAAACACGGTGAACAAGGCCTGATAGTTGGTTCCAAAGTAAAGGGCAAAGTTTTGATTATAGATGATGTTATTACCGCTGGAACAGCAGTAAAAGAAGCATATCAACTTATTAAGTCATCAGGAGCTAACGTGGCAGGCCTCGTGGTATCAATAGACCGCCAGGAGATTGGCAGTTCAGATAAATCAGCTATTCAGGAACTGCAAGAAAATTTAAATATTCCTGTTGTATCAATCGCGAATCTTCAAGATCTAATCAATCATATTGAAACTAGCAAAAACCTAATAGAATATTTATCTTCAATGAAAAGATATCAATCTAAATATTGTTCAATATAATTTTACTCTATGATTTGCCAGAATGTCCGAACCCACCTTCTCCTCGGTCTGTCTGTTTAAATTCTTGAACAATATCAAATTCAACTTGTTCAACAGGTACAAACACCATTTGAGCAATTCTTTCGCCAGGTTTAATGGAATAAGAAGTTGAACTTCTATTCCAACACGAAATAAAGATTTGGCCCTGATAGTCTGAATCGATTAACCCTGTCAAGTTCCCAAGAACAAGCCCATGTTTATGACCTAAGCCGGATCTAGGTAAAAGGACTGCTGCAAGTTTATTGTCTGCAATATAGATTGCTATTCCTGTTGGAATCAAAACAGTTTCACCTGGAGTCACTTTAACTTCTTCGTCTATGCAAGCTCTCATATCCATACCAGCCGATCCATCGGTTGCTATATGTGGCAATGGAATTGATGAACCAATCTTAGAATCAAGTATTTTTAATTGTATAGATCTCAATATTTTAACCATTTAACGAATTGACATTACATTCGAAGTTTTCATTTTACTATTATCTAATTTTAGACAGAATCTCTCTGTAATTAATTCAACAAGTTGTTGTGCGAGTATTGTTTTTCTTTTTTTCTCGAATCTTTTTTCTCCACCATTCCAAAAAACACTTACAGCATTTTCATCAACATCAAAACCAAGGTTTTTTCCAACCTTGTTAGCGATTATCATGTCTAATGATTTTAATCTAAGTTTCTCTTTTGCATACTTTTTTAGATTTTCCGTTTCTGCCGCAAAACCAACAGTAAAAGGAGGTTTTTTCTGCTCTGCAACAGATGAAAGGATATCTGGTGATTTTGTCAATTTTAGTGATAGTGTTTCACCTTGTTTTTTTATTTTTTGGTTCGATAAGTTATCACATTGATAATCAGAAACTGCTGCCGCTGAAATAAATATCTCAACTTTTGGTAAATTATTATGCACAGCTTCAAACATCTCTTGTGTTGATTCCACTTTTACCATTTTAATACCATCGGGCGCGGGTAAATGTGATGGGCCGCTTATCAGTGTTACATCACAACCAAAGGACGAGAAGGCGCTTGCCATTGCATATCCCATTTTTCCAGAACTTCTGTTCGATATATAACGGATTGGATCTATCGCTTCTCGTGTCGGTCCTGCTGTAATTAGGATTTTTTTTGACCTTAGAGGTGAAGACAGAGAATACTTATTTTCAATATAGTCTAAAATAACATCTGGCTCAGGCATTCTGCCTTTACCTATTTCACCACATGCTTGATCGCCATATTCAGGTTCAATAATTCCTACTCCACGTTCATTTAATATTTTTTTATTTTCCTCAACTGCTTTATTTGCCCACATCACAGAATTCATCGCCGGCGATATTATAATAGGCGCTTCTGATGCAACACAGAGTGTTGTTAGGAGATCTTCAGCAGAACCATAAACTAATTTAGACATAAAATTTGCTGTCGTCGGAGCAACTAAAATACAATCAGCCCATCGAGCTAACTCGATATGACTCATTGCGGCTTCTGCTTTTTCGTCCCACAATGAACTTCTTACCTCATTTGATGAAACTGCTTGGAGTGTAGTTTTCGTGACAAATTTTTTTGCGCTCTCACTTAAAACCACTCTTACAGACATTCCATTAGCCCGAAAAGATCTTATCAATTCTGGTGTTTTGTAAGCAGCAATGCTTCCGGTTATTCCTAATAGTATATTTTTCATAATAATCTGGGTAATTGTATCTCCAAGACTGCAAGCTTATACGTTTCGGGGTATAAATTTCCAGTAATAATTTTATCTTTATGGGTTGAAGAATACGTTTTTTTATTAATCCATGAAAAACAGTTAATATGTATTAACAACAAAATTAAATTATTTAATAAAGAATCTTGATATGATAGCGTTTGACTGGTATAAAGTTTCGCTGATTTACTAGCTATCACCTTATTAATTAGATTTTAAGAGAATTAACATGTCTAGAGTTTGTCAAGTTACTGGAAAAAGACCAATGAGTGGAAACAATGTTTCGCATGCTAATAATAGAACTCGTCGTCGTTTTCTTCCAAATTTACAATATAAGAGATTCTGGTTAGAAAAAGAGAATCGATATATTAAATTGAGAGTCTCCCAACAAGGACTCCGTTTAATTGATAAGCATGGGTTAGAGAAAGTTCTTGCTGACATTAAAAAAACTGCTAAAAAGCTTAAAGGGTAATAGAAATGAGAGAAAAAATAAGACTTGTATCAAGTGCTGGAACTGGACATTTTTATACCACAGATAAAAACAAACGTTTGCATCCAGAAAAGATGGAGACGAAGAAATATGATCCAACGATTCGAAAACACGTTCTATACAAAGAAGCAAAAATCAAATAATCCGCCTCCAGTCCATAACTGCTCGAACTGGTGATTTGATATAGGCATTTAATATTATACAAACTCTGAAGAATGCCTGAACTACCTGAAGTTGAAACTACCAAAATTGGAATTCGTCCTTGGATTACAGATATTCTCATAGAGGATGTTGTTATTAGGGAAGACAGGCTTCGTTGGAAAATACCAAACTACATTCGATCTAGATTAGTAGGTAACAAAATAAAATCTGTCACAAGAAGAGCGAAATACCTTTTATTAAATCTTAAACATGGGTCAGCAATTATTCATCTTGGTATGTCTGGAAGTTTAAGAGTTATCGAGAGCAATGAGCCTCCTATGAAACATGATCATTTTGATATTGTTTTTAACAAAAAAATTTCTTTAAGATATCGTGATCCAAGAAGATTTGGTGCTTTTTTTTGGAGCGAAAAACCTCAAAAGCACAAACTGCTATGTAAGCTTGGTGTAGAGCCTTTATTAGATGAATTTACGGGAGATTATTTATGGGAAAAATCTAGAAACAGAAAAACAACCATCAAACAATTGATTATGAATTCTCAAATTGTTGTTGGTGTTGGAAATATTTATGCATCTGAATCATTGTTTCTTTCCGGAATAAATCCATCATTACGAGCGAACCGCGTATCTAAAATTCGAATGAAAAAATTAGCATCCAAAATTAAAACTGTACTCAACGAAGCTATAAAAGCTGGTGGAACAACATTGCAAGATTATTACAAAAGCGATGGTAACGCAGGGTATTTTAAACAAGAATTAAAGGTATATGGTAAAGAAAACAGTCCATGTATTATCTGCGATGCGTCAATATTAATGAAGAAATTAGGCCAGCGATCAACTTTTTATTGCAAAAACTGCCAGACTTGATAATCCTTTTTAATTAGTTTTGAAGCGATCAACTAAAGCTTTTTCGACAATAGGAGACACAAAACCACTAACATTTCCTCCCATTGTTGCGATCTCCCTGACTAAGCTTGATGTTACAAATGCATATTCCGTCGGTGTAAGAAATGCGGTTTCAATATGTTTAGCTAAATAACGATTCATATTTGCTAATTGTAACTCATACTCGAAATCAGACACTGCCCTTAACCCTCTTACAATCACACCAATATCATTTTCAACTGCAAAATCTACAGTTAGGCCAGAATATTCACAAACTTCAATATTTTCTATGTCACTTAATACACTTGTAGCCATTGAGACGCGCTCAGAAAGTGAAAACATCGGATTCTTTTCTGGATTTGCAGCGATAGCAACAATTACAGAATCAAATATTTTTGACGCCCTAGTAGCAAGCTCCCTATGACCGAGAGTCATGGGATCAAATGTTCCTGGGTACATTGCTTTAACAGACATCTTGAATCCTCTTGTATTTATTTATAATTAAATAACTTTTATCAATGCAAAACAAACATTAGCAATATTTTTTTTTCGAGCTATTATCCATTTTTTTGGTAAATCAGGAAATTTCTGGTTCTTGTTGATTTCAATATAAATATATCCCTTAGGCGTTACAAGCTCATATTTAATAATCAGGTTAATCGTTTCATCAATTATATTATCCGCAAAAGGAGGATCTAAAAAAATCAAATCATATGAATTTTTTTTATTTGAGGATAAAAAATCAAAAGCATTTGTTTTAAAAATATGACAATTTTCTGCAATAAATAATTCTCTTGCTTTTTTCAGCTGTTTGATTGCCGCTTCTGTTTTATCGATAAAGATACAATTATCCGCACCTCTGGATAGAGCTTCGAAACCAAGGCTTCCTGTTCCCGCAAAGAGATCCAGACAATTCAATCCAGATATCTCAGATCTCAACCAATTAAATAGCGTTTCTCGAATTCTTTCTGATGTTGGTCTTAATCCTTCATAATTCTCTACTTTAAGAGTTCGATTGCGCCATTTTCCAGAGATAATTCTTACTTTTCCTTTATAAATATTTTTTGATGAATATTTTTTATTACTAGTCATTTTCAAAGTATATTTTTATATAATAGAACAATCATAACTGAGAATGACAAAATGAGTGATAAGGAAAGTAAATCAATAAGTTTTTTTTCTCGATTAAAAAATACTCTTGCTGGAACAAAGGCATCAGTAACAGATAATTTTTTTAATTTCTTGGGTAAAACCAGTATAGATGATGATCTTATTGAAGATATTGAAGCGCACCTTATCATGTCAGATGTTGGTATCGAAACAACAGATATAATTATTAAGCAACTTAAAAACGAAACAAAGAAAAAAATTTCAGAGATAAAAGACCTCAAGAATGCCCTAAAAAATATCATGCTATCTATCCTTGAACCTGTAGATATTAGATTAACCGTCGAAAGTGAGGATAAACCGTTCGTTATTCTTATGGTTGGAGTTAATGGTGCCGGTAAAACAACTTCTATTGGAAAATTATCTAGCTCTTTTATATCAAATAATAATTCGGTGTTATTAGCCGCAGGAGATACTTTCAGAGCAGCGGCTGTTGAACAATTGGAATCTTGGGCGAATAGAAATAATATTGATATTGTCTCTCAGGTCAGCGGCGCTGACCCTGCAGCTGTTTGCTATGATGCTTATGATTCTGCAAAGGCAAAAAATATCGATATCCTAATGGTAGATACAGCAGGAAGGCTTCACACACAAAAAGGGCTAATGGATGAACTCGTTAAAATAAAAAATACTCTCAATAAGCAATCTTTGGATGCACCACATGAAATTCTATTGGTTCTTGATGCCAGTTTAGGTCAAAATGCTCTGATTCAAGCAGAGAGATTTAATGAGACTCTAGGTGTAACAGGTTTAATCATTACCAAACTTGACGGAAGCGCTAAAGGAGGAATTCTTTTGGGTATTGCCAATCAATTAAATATTCCCATTCGCTACATTGGCATAGGTGAAAAAGCTGAAGATATGAAAACATTTGATCGTTTTGAATACGTCGATGCCTTGCTTGATTACCCTAACCCAAATGAAAGAAATTGATAATCTATTGCCTTAAGATTTACGCGATTTAACGCAAAAAATCACTAAAATATCGCCAAATTATTAACAATAAAATATATACTAAATTATTGATTTATATATATTTTATACAAATGTTTTATTATTTTTGCCTGTTTTTATTAGCACTCGTATTAGGAGACTGCTAAAATCTATACATTATTAGGTAAAAATTAATACAAAAATATGGATACAGTATTACCAAAAGTTAATTATGATTTAATACAGGCAGGCCCTGTAGGAAGTCTTGACGCCTATATTCAAGGTGTAGGAGCTATACCTGTGTTGACCAGAGAGGCAGAACTTGAGCTCGCTAATAAATACAATAATGAAGAAGATTTAAAAGCAGCAAGAGAACTTGTCATGGCTCATCTTAGGTTTGTAATACATATTGCAAAAGGCTACACAGGCTATGGATTACCATTAGAAGATTTAATCCAAGAAGGAAATGTTGGCCTTATGAAAGCTGTAAAAAGATTCGATCCTGATTTTAATGTTAGGCTCGTCTCATTTGCAGTGCACTGGATAAGAGCTGAAATCCATGAGTATGTTCTAAAGAATTGGAGAGTTGTTAAAATTGCAACAACAAAAGCACAAAGAAAACTATTCTTCAATCTCCGTAAACATAAAAAAAGTCTAAGCTGGTTATCTGCAGATGAAACAAAAGCCGTGGCGGATGATCTTGGAGTATCTGTCCGTGAAGTAAGTGAAATGGAAAAACGATTAAGCTCGCATGACATGACGTTTGATCAAAATGGAGATGACAATGATGATAGTCAAAGTTTTACTCCCGCAGCATATTTGCCCAGCCCAGACAGTGATCCGGCAGAGACTGTCGAAAAAGAACAATGGAGAAACTCAACAATTGCTAAAATGCAGGAATCTTTGAGTCACTTAGACCCTAGGAGTCAAGATATTTTAAATAGCAGATGGCTGTCTGAGAAAAAAGAAACTCTTCATGACCTTGCAGAAAGATACGGTGTTTCAGCTGAGAGAATAAGACAAATTGAAGTAAATGCAATCAAAAAGTTACGTCTTTCAATGATATAAAAATTTTTAAGTAGTTAAGATTGCCAAAGAACGAATCTCGAAAAATTTGTATATATATCCAAAAATATAATATATTTTCTTTGCGAAAATATTACAATCTTTTGGCTTGCTTCATGGTATTACACTATAATATAAGCCTGATTTCGGGTTTATTAAACGCTAAAATATATAATAAAAGGACTTAATTAGTCAGAGAAAATAATGGCAAATACAAAAGGAAAAAATCAACCTCTTGATGCGCTTGACTTACTAGATATTAGAAGTGATCTAACGGAAGAAGAGTTGATGGTTAAAGATTCTGTAGCTCGTTTCGTCGATGATAAAGTACTTCCAATAATTAAAGAATCATTTGAGAATCATACATTCGCTAATGAATTGGTTAGTGACATAGCAGATCTCGGGCTTTTTGGGAGTTCTATAGATGGTTATGACTGTGCTGGACTAAATAGCATTTGCTATGGATTAATCTGCCAAGAACTTGAAAGAGGTGATAGTGCCCTTCGAAGCTTTGTTTCGGTTCAAAGCAGTCTTGTGATGTTCCCTATTCATGCATATGGCTCCGACGAACAAAAAGATAGATGGTTACCCCAGTTAGCAAAAGGCTCAAAAGTGGGATGTTTTGGTCTTACCGAGCCCCATGGTGGATCTGATCCAACAAATATGAAAACACATGCAAAGAAAGATGGTGATGATTGGATTCTAAATGGCTCAAAAATGTGGATTACAAATGGATCTATTGCTGACGTTTGCGTTGTTTGGGCAATGACAGATGAGGGTGTTAGAGGATTTTTGGTAGAAAAAGATATGCCTGGATTTGATGCTCAGGAAATTCATAACAAATTCTCTTTGAGAGCATCTATCACTGGGGCCTTATTTTTTGATAATGTCAGAATTCCAAATTCAAATGTACTACCTGGAATCGTTGGTATGAAGGGACCTCTTAGCTGTTTAAGTCAAGCAAGATATGGAATTTCATGGGGAGTAATTGGTGCAGCTCAAGCATGTCTTGAAGAAGCGCTTAACTATTCGAAAGAACGTATCTTATTCAATAAGCCAGTTTCACATACACAAACTATTCAAATCCGGCTTGCTGATATGTCCAGAAGAATTACAACTGCTCAGCTTTTATCTTTCAAGCTTGGCAAATTGAAAGATGCAGGTAAGTTGACACCTTCACAAATTTCAGTTGCTAAATGGAATAATTGTAGAATGGCACTAGATATTGCAAGAGATGCCAGAGATATATTAGGTGGAAGTGGTATAAGTGCTGAATATGTTCCTATTCGTCATATGCTTAATCTTGAAAGTGTTATAACTTATGAAGGTACCGAGACGGTCCATCAGTTAGTTGTTGGTAAAGAGCTAACTGGTATTAATGCATTTTAAGTAAATTAATCGATACTCAGATCTTAAATAAAGAAATGTGGCGCATCGCAGCGCCTATGATCCTCTCTAATATATCCATACCACTTGTTGGGATAACGGATACCATAATAACAGGACACTTAGAAAATCCTGAATACATAGCTAGCATTGCTGTGGCGACAACAATTATTGGCTTCTTTGTTGCCAGTATGAATTTTTTAAGAATGGGAACTACCGGTATAACGGCTCAATATTTTGGTGCAAATAATTTCGATGGTTTCAGAACTATCCTAGGGCAAACATTACTTGTCGCAATCTCAATCTCTTTCATCGTAATTTTATTACAAACTCAAATCAACCAAATAGGTCTTTTTTTAATTGGATCACAAGAAAGTGTTTCTTATTATGCTAGCCAGTATTTTTATATCCGTATATGGGGTATACCCGCTACACTTATTAACTTTTCATTAATTGGTTGGTTTATAGGCCTTCAAAATGGATCCGCTCCATTGAAGATGGTAATCGTCACAAACATCACCAATATCATTTTAAGCTTAGTATTTGTTTTGATTTTTCAAATGCAAATTAAAGGAATCGCCCTAGCCTCTGTAATTGCAGAAATACTAGGCATGCTCATAGGTTTTATATATGTCCTTAAGGAGTTAAAGAGATATAAAGGTCAATGGATCTCCAACAAGATTCTAAAATTAAAAGAATATAAAAGGTTCATACAAATCAATATCAATTTATTCATTAGAACTCTCTCATTGATATTTGCCTTTGCTTTTTTAACTGCTCAGGGAGCAAGATACGGCGGAATTGTGCTAGGAGCGAATGCATTACTTATGAATTTTCAAAATCTTTTGGCTTATGTGTTGGATGGTTTTGCTCATGCAGCAGAGGCACTTGTAGGAAAAGCGGTAGGCAAGAAAGATTCTAAATTATTTAAATCTACAGTAAGTATCTGTTTAAGATGGTCAATTTATATTGCACTAATTTTTACCTTATTTTATATATCATTGGGGGATAATTTAATTTACCTTATAACTCATCACCAAAATATTCGTGATATGGCTATGGAGTATCTTCCTTGGATGATAGTTTCGCCTATAGTCTCAGTTTGGTCTTTTCTATACGATGGGGTCTTTATTGGTGCTACTCGTTCCAGAGATATGCGTAATGCCATGTTAGTCTCATTATTAATAATTTTCTTGCCAAGTTGGTATCTTCTCCAACCTCTTGGCAATCATGGTTTATGGCTGGCTTTCACATTATTCATGCTCAGTAGAGGCATCACTATGCATGTACTTTATAGAAGGATTAATCTTTCATCAGATTAATAAGTATCAGGATGTTTGTTCTTCCACGGCGCGCCATGCAGAATCAATTGCCGCATTGACATATGCAGATGCTTCAGAGTCTGAATTTGCGATAGAGATTTTTCCAAATTGCGCTCGACCGATTTCATGAGGCGCTTCACCTTCCTCCCATTCTGGATCATATAAAGAGCTATACTCATAAGCATAACCGTGTGGCCAACGATTAACAGTAATAGCTAGAATATCTGATTGCTTAAAACCATGATTACCCATCAACGACTCAAGTTGGTTACGAATTTGTTTTTCATAAGTTTCAAAAGATGTGGTGTATATTATTTGTCGACCCTTTTTGTAAAGATCTCGTAGTGAATTTTTGGTGTTTACCTGAAATTTTGGAATGCCCATCAAAAATAACACAACTGGATCTTCTGGTTTATTAGGTGGTTGATACCCTCCAGTTTTAGTTGGCGGGGAAACAGTTACCACATCAAATGGATCACTTGGGCATTGGATCAATTTCGCACCTATCTTTGAAAAAGATAACCCATCACTTAAATGAACATTCGCCCACACTAGAGGCATCTTTTCGGCATATCCAATAGCTTCTTTTTGTGATTCAGGTAATTCAGGACAAAGATGTGGAATGATACTGTTATAACAAGCTAAGATGCTGTGCTTACTCTTTACTCTGAATGCTTTACCATTTTTGATGTAATCAACATTCACGCTACCATTGCCACTCTCTTTGACACCGACAACTGTGCTATTCAATCTGAGGCGAACTGAATGTTCATCTCGATCAAGCTTCTTATAATTGAATACACTAGTTGATATGTTATCAAAACTAACTTTATCAGTTGTTACTGCTGGTATTAATTTTTTGACCAATAATCTTGCGACAGTTGCATTCCCATCAGGAAAATACAAAGATTCGCTATCATCCAATTTCTCTAAAATATATTTAAATATCTTTGCCGCACCACCCATTGATTGGAGGCCTGGCGCACCAAGAGATATTGCATCCATTATATTTACATGATTTCCATCAACTCCCCATATAAGTCTGATCATTGAGTAAAAGATGTTTGCAGTATCTTCTTTTAAACCAACTCTCTTAGTTAAAAATTGGTGATAACTTGTAGAATAAATATACTCATGCTTCTGAAAAAGTGTCAGATCATCAAGATAATCTACTTCCCCAGAAAAAAATCGGATTAATTTTTGTTTCTCTTCAGAATCAATATTTAAAGATTGAATCGTGGCATCAATATCTCCTATTCCTTGTGCAGTTAAAATCCAGTTCCCTTCAGAGATAACATGACCATCTGCCCCTGGAATTGCGAGAACATTATCTGCCAAAGAGTTTGACATAGGAAAATCATCACTGATATTTTTCCTCATTAAATCAAGATTGATATCCAGATCTTCCAGTAAACTTTTTGCTGTTTGACTATAATCATTTGGATTGTCAAGATTAACTGATCCTCCTAGCCCAAGAAGCGTTTGTCCATCATGTTCAAATTCATTACGTTTGGCGTGACCACCAAAATCATCATGATTATCGAGTAAAAGAATTCGTGCATTCATACCTATCTTTTTTTGGTAAAACC
>Ga0115011_10000773_pt1 | contig 24331 bp, 21 predicted proteins | sample TroAtlMetagenome_2_FD_88705 | JGI IMG/M metagenome (GOLD analysis project Ga0115011, IMG submission 88705) | Marine eukaryotic phytoplankton communities from Atlantic Ocean - Tropical Atlantic ANT8 Metagenome | ecosystem: Environmental > Aquatic > Marine > Oceanic | place: Tropical Atlantic...
ATCTAATTAGCCCATTTTCCCCTGAAAACTCCTCTTCACCATCACCCAACTGTCGAAGGCTAACAATAGCGCCGCCTCGGTTCCTCCAGGTGATTTTGTCGCGTGATTTCGAAACAAAAAACCCATGTCTGTCGGGGTGTGCTAAAAAGCTTTCATTATTCAAGAATATGTTGGGCTTAACTAAATATGGTCCGCCTGACTCTGGGCACCAAGGATCGCACTGACCACACAGATTACATACATCGGCAACCGTCCCTATCTGGTGTCGCTTGGTAAGCACCAACTCCTCTAAGCCTTCTACATCTGCATTACCAGCGCCCCAACTCATAGATTTAGCTACATACTCACCCGCTGGTATATCGATGGTAAAATTAGCACCATTGGGACAGACTGGTACGCACTTATCACATGTTAGGCAGTCAAATGTATCAAGACTACTGTCTATCTTCTTAGGTGACTTGCTGTTGTTGGAACTGTGATACCTGACATCATCAGAGAGGTTGCCTCCTAATGTAATCAATTTAGACATCGCCGCGTCTCTAGAAGAAAGGCCGCTCCCACCATGCGCCCTAAAGGCGTCCAACGTTGGTGCGCTGCACTCCTTCATCTTAGTTTCCAACTTTCTCATATATTTAGTCATACGTGCGTAGCCGCGACCCTTCAACAGATCCGAGCATGTGGTCACTGGGGCCAAACCCGCTTCTACAGTTGAATGAAAATTGTCAGCGTCTATCCCCGCTGAAAATGTGATCGGCATTTCGCTGCCAACTGACTCCCTCACCTCAGCAGAGAGCGTCATAGCCAAAACATGTAACGGTGGGCCAGATAGGTATATTTCGCCACCGTCGAACGGAGGCTCTTTACTCTCACAAACCAATGTGTTGGAGAGTTTTACACCAAAGCCCAAGCCTAGACGCCCAGCATGATCTCTTAGGCGCGGTAGCATATCTTGAAGTTGCGACCACGAAAGGTCCTTCTCAAAGGCGCCCTGATCCAGCAAGATGTGTTCATACCCCATCTTATTCATAAGAGCTCTACAGCGTTCATAGCCCAACAGAGTTGGGTTCAGCTTTACCACAGTATTGACCCCCCAGTCTAAACACTGCATGGCTATCGCCTCTATCTCTGAAGCTGGGCAACCATGAAAAGTAGAGAGTGTGACACTATCAGATATCTGAGATGGCACCTCCAAATCAGCCCATTTTGAGAGACTGTCGGGCAACTGATCCCGAAGGTGCGCTATTAGCTCCCCCCCTTCACGCATCTGAGAAAGAAACCCAGAAACCTTGTCACTCTGCAGACCTGATAAGTCGTAACCGAGGCTTGTATCAAACATTACATCTGGTGCTCCCCACAACCCAGCACCATGTTCAGAGGTCAGATAATGGATTAGCATCCAACCTTTAGCGTACTCCATTGCCGACTCGTGTACCCTAAGCTCTTGGGACCACTCTACATTGTAACCAACGTGAGGTACGAAAATACAGGGTCGGGGAATTACCAACTCATCGTTCACCTGGACAGTTTTTAGTTCCATAAAACGACCGCCACACAGGTAAGCCATCACTAAATTCTGAGCCAACTGAGAGTGAGGACCTGAGGCAGGACCACATGGTGTAGCGATACGTTTACCAAGGTGTTCCATTGAGATGTCTAAGCCATCTACTGGAGTCCACCATGAGCGCCTAGGTATGGTGTAGAGCTTGTCGCCCTTAGCCAACTCTCTCTCTAACCTAGCCACCAGGTTTTCAAATGGGATGGGGTGAAGATCTACCTCCGACATTTTAGCGCTCCTGACTACAAGTCACCTATTGTCTCATCATCTCATGTTATTTCTAGCATAAAAAAGACATGTCAAGACTATTTTACTAAATAATATTGACCACTCAACCGTCTTGGTGTAGTGTGCCGTCGAATTCTGGGAACCTAGAAACGGCCAGTAACTAAAAAACCAAGGAAAAAAGCATGGATTCACTATTAATAGACGGTATCTTTTCCGTAGCAGCGGCGTTCGCCCTAAGTGGGCTGTTTGTAGCCGCTGGACTACTTCTGCCTATGGGTAACAACTGAGCCAGTTCTAAACCCAGAGACAAGCTCTCTTGATAGATACTGAAATGCGGCTGTCGTTCCGAAGAGCCCTATGGCGCAAGTGATGTACCACGAGGGGGCTGAAACACCCAAGAAAAGGCTAGTTATAAGAACAAACAACAGCACGCTAGCAATCTTCCCACTTATCACTGGTGGATGAATCGGCGAATGCCCTTCGTATATTGGACCAGGCAGAGCAGCAACAAGCGGTAGCTGTAAAATCTCTCTAGAGAAAAGTATGAGCATCCACCAAGCAGGGAGGTACTCGGCATTCACCATCGACCATATCACGTTTACATGGAGGACCTTATCTACCCATCCATCCAAAATAGCTCCTGCTGGTGAGTCTGTTTTAGTTAGGCGAGCCACGTAACCATCAAGCACGTCTGTAAGGACTGCTAGAAGGTAGGCCCCTAGAGCCAGCCACCACAACGACATAAAAAACGGGTAAACCACGGCTATAATCAACCTAGAGGCAGTGAGCGCTCCCGCTACATTAATAAGTTGCGCCCACGCGACTGCTCCATCACCTCGCTCGCTCAAGATGTGGCCCTCTATTTTTCTTCTTTGGCTAGAACCCTTTATCATCTTTACCCTTGGCTAACGGATAGCCACTACCCCCAGTTAGATCTCAAAATAACCAAAGTAAGCACGACGGGCACTTAACTCAGGGGTTACAAAAATACAGCCCATATTGTACTCTGTAGATCAACGGAGAGACTTAATGGCTAGTTTAATCGTACAGCAAAAGGGTAAATCCCCTACTGAGTATCAACTATACCGACACACAACTATTGTTGGTAGAGGTAAGGATACAGGTCTTCTGCTACCAGACATCTCTGTAAGTAGACACCACGCTCAAATTGTTAGGACTGAAGAGGGCTTCATTCTAATGGACCTAGGCAGCCAGAATGGAACAGTCCTCAATGGAAGTCAGATCTCCAAAAAACTACTAAAGAATGGCGACGAAATAGGCGTAGGCAAGTTTAATCTAGTATTCAAACATGAGCAGCAAGTGGTTCAAACCGATGCGTTGGGAGACAGTATTGACGCATACGCTGTAGAGGGCCGCACAAACTACCTCCAGCAGGTTACCGCTCTCTCAGGTGATGGAGCTCACTCAACAGCTCACATTTCAAAGGCCAAGATGAGTGAGTTGAGAAAGGGTATTCAGATAAAAGAGCATGGCGCTATAGTCAGCCAATCAGACCCATCTAAATCATGGAAGCCGCTAGATCATTCTCTTGAATTCGGCGACGGTGGTATCCCTGCCAAAGGCATGCGAGGGGGAAAGGCCAAGATAGTTTGGACTGGTAAGGGGCATGGGATCAAGAAGATATCTGGAATGTTCTTAAAGGTCTTCGTAAACAACAAGCCAACCAAAGGGTCAATGCTCTCAGACGGGGACGAAATCACAGTAGGAACCAGTAAATTCAAATATGTATGCAAGGTTGATAAAAGTTAGACTTTGGGTGGCAGCTACTACTCCCCAAATTCGTGCTCGCACTCCAATATATCGAAAGTACTACACTCTGCCTCGCTTACACACAAGGCTTGACCTCTAATATCGGCGCCCTGCTGTTCAGCATAGGCACAACCGTCAAGACAAGAGCCCATGTTTGGGTAGGCTTCATAAGCACATGTAGCAACTAGCTCCGAACAGAGGTCTCCACATGGGGTCGAAGCCTCCTCTCCACCAGCACAACCTGAAAGTAATGTTACGAAAAAAATTATTGTTTTCATGTTTGAAACTCCCTAATCACGGCCTCACTGGCCATTACTGAATCTTTCCTGTACCCTGTACTGCTATTGAGGCCACACCCTCAATAGTGCTGCCATTTGAGTCGATTGTGCTCGACTCCACCTGATACCGCATCAACGTTATCGCTACCAACCCATTTCTAGGAAAGCCACCCAAAAAGCTACTCGGAACATGCAGGGAGCCGTTATCTTCTCCCCTGCATAAAACAGTGCCCAGCGTATTTGTACCAGCACTGTTGTATACAGTAAGCAGTATAAGAAATGTGCCTGAGCCACCATAAGGTGTCCAGTTGAAAGTCTGACCCTGGCGAGAAATCGGCGCTGAAAAAGCGCTCATAGGGCTTGTTAACAGTATGGAGGACGGCTCAATTGTTGACCACCCCTGAGGTGTGAGAAGAGCATCTGAAATATCTCTACCGGTGCTCTCGGGGACCTGTACATCATAGTGTGCGGTCCTTACAAAGTCAGTCTCACCTAGATCAGACGCCTGATAGGTGACACCAGAATCGCCACTGTTTCTCCTAAGCCCCAGAGAACGACTGCCAGAATTCAAATATACCCATTCTCCAACATCTACCATAGTCACATTTGGACCAGATACTGTTGGGTTAGCCTGGCAACTACCACTTGTTGGAAGCCAATCCACCCAAGATTCAGCTACTGGCGCGTGAAAAGCGGCGGATGCGCTGACTACTATCGAAGAAGATACACCAAAGCAGTCGGGACAAGCGATTTGGAGTAGAGACATCTCTATAAGTCCCCCCGTCAGGCCTGTACCATCTACACTGGACCCCGTATTTCCAGTATCGTACGTCCCACCAGTATCCGGAGGATCTGGCGGTGGACCATCTGTAAAGGTAAAACCATCTATCCAAGTATCCTCTGAAACTCCATCTAGAACAGTCACGTCAACTGCTGACTCAAAACCCAAGAACGGGGTGGTTACGACAATAGAATCTTCTGTTATTCGGGTAAAGTCTAGCTCGGCGTTACCAAACATAACCTCTATATCGCTGTCAAAACCTTCACCCGTAATAGTTACAGTTGTATTTCCAGAGGTTGGGCCGTAATAAGGGTCTATCGACGAAATTTGTATTCCATCAACAACACCGCTCTCACCTGGGCCCATCTCATCTAAACCTATTCCAGAACAGCCTCCGCCCACGACAACCCCTGTCAGTGCAACAGCGAGGCTTGCCCCTATGTTCAGAAAAGGGTGTTTATTCAAGACTGTCACCAGTTGATGCATCATCTAAAGCAGCCTGTTCTGGGTCAAAAAGATAGTATCCAACTCCATCCTGGCCATCATATTTATCGGTTATCCAGAGATGGATCCTGCTCCCAACAGTATGGGCCGCGATAGAGGTTACATCCCCAACGTTTGTCTGGTTTACAGGCACAACACCCCCTGTTTTTGTCCAGTTGCTTCCATCAGGTGAAGTTGCCATTCCCATAAAGTGCTCGGCTGTGTACCGATATGTTCCCTGGTCCACCCAGCCCCCAAAGCCGGCATAGAACATGTAGTGTTCCCCCTTCAGTTCGGCGGTCGCTATAGAAAGGAAACCTTGATCATCAAATTCACCGTTAGCTCCTGCTGAGAGGACTAAATTGTTAGTAGTGTTCCAGTTAGCCACATCTGAGCCGACAAACGAGAAGGCCTCACACGGTCCGTTTACCCGAGTATAGCCAGCGACGTAGCCAGAGAAGCCAGCTATTTGCCCGAGAGAGAGCCCGAGTGGCCAGCAATAACCCTTGACCTGACCGTTTTCCTCCAAAAGGTCTATCACTGGGTTGCTCGACAGGAACTCCCAGTCCCGCCCGTCATTAGAGGTGGCGACACCTATCCCCCATGTACCCCGCTGAATATTCAAACCCTGATACACCATCACATATTGAGCTGTAGAGGGGTCCCAAACGACCTTAACTCCATCCATCATACTCGCGTCCCACGCATTGCCAGCAGGTTGCTGTAAAAGAGGGTTACCAGAGAACACATCCCAAGCCGTACCCTCTGGGCTAACAGCATAACCCAGCCCATACGAACCATTAGTAGTGTCACCAGGGGCACCGACATACCACATCTGATAGAATGGGTGGCCTACGACGCTTGTAACGTTGAAGGCGATATTTCTGACTGATGGCGCCCATTGCTCATCAGTTGTAGTAAAAACAGGGTTACAGTCATACTGGTAAAAACTAGTGTCTTCCACTCTTGTAAAACCACAGGCCGTTACGTCGTTTGGATCCACATCCACCCGATCAACAATGTCATAGTCTGAGGTGCACGAGGTGGTGATAGACACCAAAATTAGGTTCCAGAATATTTTCACGCTTGCTCCTGTCGTTACGGGCTCTAATCCCATTCACTGGGACAATCTCTTGCGCGATTGTAGCCCTCGGAGGAAGCTTTCGCCACAATCGATTGGACAGTCTACAAGTTCTGCCGAATAGCAAGGGCTTATTCAGGCGTAACAGTACCACTCTCGATGGATAAATTTGCCCCCTCAACCTGGGACTCAATCTGACGAATAACGTCATAATGACTATCCCCTACTGGCAAGAATCCATTTATTCTAAGCATTGGGGCCAAAAGCCTTCGACCCTGCTGAGTACCGGTAGAGATCTCAGACAGTGCGGCACTTAAGGCATCGCTCACTGCTTCGGATAGACCAGCACGAGCTACATAAGCCTCGTGAGGTATTCTCTCACCTTTTGCGATAACTCTGATTTCCCAGCCATCGCCCCTACGTTGACGGCCCTCGGAGAGAGCCCCATCATATGTGGCACCAGCAATGACTTCACCCTCTACCACAGCGTCGAAAACTCTATCATGTGTACCAAAAAAGATCGGCGTAATGTCTGTCTCTGGGTTGACTCCCTCTTCCAGCATTCTAGCGACGGGAAAGAGCCAGCCAGAGGTAGACCTTGTGTCTACAAAGCCAACATTCTGACCCGAAAGGTCAGAGAGGGATTCGATACCTGACTCCTCCTGAACGATAATATAAGATCCGTAGTTGAAGCTGCCCCGAGCAATATGAGATGCGAAAACAGTTATCTCAGGCGATGCCTTTTTGGCTCTCACGTAACTATATGGGCTAATCACAGCTACATCGATTTCACCAGCGATTAACATAGACTCCAAATCAGCATAATCATCCCCTAAGACCACCTCGACAGGTACACCCAGTCGTCCCTCAACAAACTTTGCGATAGGAGTATAGGCTTCAAGAAGCTCGTCGGGGAGCATATAGGGCGTCAAGCCCCAACGCATCAAGTCTACCCCCGCCCCAACTAAAGCATCGTGTCCATCCGAGTAGATATCAGCTAATGGCCTCTGTACGACTATTTCGGCCTCAGCAACATTATCCGCAGCGGGAGCTGGCTCATTCACACACGCTAACGCAAGGCTCGATATAGAAATTGTCATCAAGATACAAAAACGATTCATGAGGTAGAACCCCCTGTCCCGCACTGAACAACCAGATCTCTTCCAGCCTCCTTGGCAAGGTAAAGAGCCTGGTCAGCTAGTGACATAAGACCTTGGTTTGTTTTTGAGTCTGAAGGGTACCCAGCGATACCAATTGACACAGAGGTCCTACCAACTGGCTTACCATCAGAAGCTGGCCTAAACACGGTACCCTTTACAGCCTCTCTAAGCTTATCCGCCACTGCAACAGCTTCATCTGGCGCTGTGCCCGAAAGTAGCACTACAAATTCCTCGCCACCACACCTCGCCACAACATCGACGGCCCTGGTATTATCCTTAAGAATAGAAGAGAGTTGAACCAACAACTGGTCTCCTGCTGGGTGACCAAACGCATCGTTATATTTCTTAAAGTAGTCCACATCAATCATCAGAAAACTAAACGGGTTGCCCTCCCTGTCCGCTCGCCTAATCTCCACATCGATGGCCTCGGTAAGTGCCCGTCGGTTCAACAACCCTGTAAGACCATCCGTTCTAGCCATCTGGGCAAGTCGGTCCACTGCTAATTCTAGCTCCTTATTAGAGTCCTCCAAAGCCTGGTTCACCTTAGACAGCTCTTCAGTCCTGCGACCAACCCGCTCCTCAAGCTCTGAAGTGTAGCTCTGCATGTCTGTCGCCATTTCATTAAAGACACGCTCCAGAAGACCCAGCTGGTCGCTACCACCACCCTCAGCCACTCTAGCATCTAGATCACCGCTGGATATCCTCCTAGCGGCCCTTGCCAGTCGACCTAAAGGTGAGAGAACCAATTGGGATAGCGTGAGGTACAAAAGAAGAGCGGTAACAGTTGTGGATAAGGTTGCTGCTGCTAAAACAGCTTTCTTTCTCTGAACAATATTCTCGTCAAGCTCTGATAATGACAACTCAGAGGTTATTGTTCCCCAACGTCGACCAGAGACTACAGGCATTGATAGGCGAAGCGCTGAGCCTGACGCTCTCTCTATCTCTTCCACTATAGGGCTTGGGCTTTGCGCTGCCCTTTGACTAAATTCATCTTCAGCTATTTTTCCATATAGTCGAGGGTCTGTACTAGCTACAACTCTCCCCCCAAGATCTGTTACAGCTACGGCGAGTAGATCTAAAGCAGCACCCTCTGACTCCCCAAAGCGCCAGAGCACAGCGTCTAGGTTTTCTATCTCTCTGTTTGCTAGGGCTACGCCGCAAGGAACGGCTAAGGCTGCCTGAATCTGCTGCCCTCGTCTAATCGTGTCGTTGCGCATGGTCTCAGTGTCATCGACCAGTTGAACATACCCCGATGCACCCTGTACAAGACCAACTGTACCAGCAACGAAAATTATCAATTTTGTTCTAAGGCCCATTGGAATCACCAAGCTCGACTGCCATCAGACACTATTGAGGTGACTTGGTCAACTCATATTTTAGTCACTCGCTGCTACCGAGTATAGACATGGCCTCTTCGGAAATGTGACTGGCGGTCTGAACCACTCGAATATTGGCTAGCGCCATATACTCAGCAACCTTTGTGTCCAAAAGGGCACCATCTAAAGACATTCCTTGGGCACCACTAGACTCACCATCAGACGAGAGCTCCACAATAACACCTGCCACCTCTTCAGCAGATCTGGCCATAACCTCAGTGGCGCGAGATATCCCTTCTCGCCCAGACTCAAGCGCTGAAGGGAGTGCTATAGTATTTGAATAGCCACCGATTCCGTAAATTGACATAGAGACAGCTTGCCACAGAAACCACACGAAATCCATCCGTAAGCTCAAATTCCTCAACTGCCCGACAGCCAAACCCTAGTCGATGACTAATTGGTACAAACATGGGATATATAGTAATCTAACAAACTAGCACTAACGCTAAATACTAGCCTAAAAGGTACCATTCAATGTCCACAATCTTAATATGGCTCGCTTTCTCTTGTGGCTCTTCAAATGAGGACACTGCACCTCTTGATGACGGACGAACACGCCTTACAATACTCCACACCAACGATTGGCAGAGCCACATGCTCGGTTGGGGACCTAACGCCGAATACAGCCCTGACACTACAGATGACGATACTACCGTGGGCGGAATAGCCCGAATGAAAACCCTCATCGACGATATAAGAGGTTCAACCAATGACCCAGTAGCCCTCTACGATGCCGGGGATTGGATGGCTGGTGCCTTATTTCAACTTTTAGCCACATCTGATGCTGCAGAACTCCAGATGATGGGAGCTCTAGGCTATGACGCTATCACACTAGGAAATCACGAATTTGACTGGGGGCCACAGGTATTAGGAGAGATGATTTCTAGGGCCAATGACCTTGGCGTTGATGTTCCCATAGTGGCGGCCAACACTCACCCAAACACAACTGATCCTGGAGACGACTTACTAGAGGCACACTTCGAATCTGGTCGTATCACACCAACATATATACACGAAGCTGGAGGGCTGAGAGTAGGTGTTTTTGGCCTATTGGGAGACGACGCTCAAGACATAACCCCCGCGGTAGTCCCCTCTAGCTTTAGCGACTCACATGAGGCCGCACTAGCTGCTGTAGAGGAGCTTGAAAATGCAGATGTAGACATAATAGTAGCGATTACACATGCTGGAACAGATGCTGACTCCGAGCTCGCAAATGCGGTTGAAGGTATAGATGTAATAGTTGGAGGTCACAGCCACACCGCGCTTTTTGAAGAGATCAAAAGTGACGGAGTAGTTATCGTTCAAGCTGGAGCCTATACCCGATATCTAGGACAATTAGACCTAGTGCAGGATGATAGCGGTGCCTGGGAGATCGAACAATACCAACTACACGAGCTGAATGACTCAACCATAGGTGACCCGACGATTAACAGCGTTGTAGATGGGTTCGTTGAATCACTTGAAGCTGGCCCGCTAACAGAGCTGGGCTTCGAGTTCGACACCCCGATAGCATCTGTAGAGGGTGACATATCAATGTCAGCCTGTTCAGAGTCTGGCCTTGGCGACTTCGTTACTGACGCATTCAGACAACAATTAACAGCCATTGATCCAGATAACCCCATAGACGTAGCTATTGAGAGCCAAGGTGTAATAAGGGACAACTTTGTCGCTGGTAATAGTGGAATTGAGGCATTCTCAGATCTATTCCGAGTAATGCCACTCGGGTTTGGCACGGACGATGTGCCTGGGTACTCCCTCGTGCACTTCTACGTTAGCGGAGCAGAGGTCGCAGATGCCTGTGAGGTTACCGTTTCCATTTCACCCGATTACGGGTGTGACTACTATGTACAAATATCGGGAATGAGGTGCACTGTTGACATGAGCAAGTCACTCTTCAACAGAGTTATTGGTGTTGAATTACAAACAAGCACGGGGTGGGAGTCTATTGATATATCGAGAAACAACCCAGAGATGTACCATATTGGTGTAGACAGCTATGTTGCCAGCCTGATGTACATCCTTGAAGGGCTAACATATGGAGGTATTGTAGTAGAACCAAAGGACAAAAACGGTGTAGCCTTAACAGACCAAACTGACTGGATTTTCGATAGAGATCCAGATACCGATGGTATTCAAGAGGTAAAACTTTGGGAAGCTCTAGCAGGATATGCAGATACCTTCAGCGACACAAACGGGGATGGGGTCCCAGATATAGTTGGATATACAGAAGGTGAAACCCGAATCATAGGGTTCGAGTAGACTAGACAGACTCTTTTACAAAGTATACCACTCCAGACATGCATCGTTCAATCTCATGGTGAACCTCACGCGCTTGAGCACCATTTTTTCTTGGTGACAAGGCTCCTTGGCCGTCTATAACAGTTACTGCACGGCCGTTTAGCATCATGGTGCAGGAAACGAACTGACTTATCTTAGCTATGGTAGGGCGACTTTCGTCAAGGGTTACAACGCCGACCATTCCCGACACAGCACTCTTTATGGTTAGGTTTTCAGTAACGAGAAGCATAGGGCCACTCGCTGACGCCCTAGTTACGAGGCCAACGACTGCCGCTACTCGATCATCCATAGGCTGCAGATCGACCAACTCCAGTCTACCTTCAGAGGTTATCGGGTCACGACGACGTCTATACCCTACAGCCACCAATACCCCAACGACAAAGCCCAGACCTATGGCCTCAATCAAAAGGTCCGAAGCTAATTCTCTTCGGATTATTTGGATAAATCTGCTCAAAGCTTGAACACGATAGGTATTTACACCCACTGCCGCACCTGGTGTCCCTACCTCTACAGGCTCTCCAGGCTCTACAGGCTCTACAGGCTCTACAGGCTCAAAAGCTACATCATCAAACACCTCTCCACTAACCTCCGAGATAGTTGCGACTATCCTGAGAGATGGGAGTTCAAACTCACTCGGGATAGATAGATTCTGGCCCACCCAAAGCTCCAGACCTTCACCGTCAACTAATGAGGCGCTGAATGCTCCAGCGACTACTGGAACTATAACGCTGTACCGCTGATCATCAGCTAATACATCTGGAGCGACACCATTATCGCTCAGCCTAGCTACCTGGACCCCTCCATCGCTCTCGACCTCAATAAAAAGTCCGCTGTTTGAAATTGAGTTCCACTGCTCCTCGACGCTTACAGTCAGACTCCGAACCTCAACGGAGGCTTCTCGTTGAAAATCCTGCCCTAGGGAGATGCCAACGATTAATAGAGCAGCTGATGAAAACAACGCTATTTCAACACTCTAATGATTGAGCCAAGCGGAGCCTCCACACTTAAGCGCTCCACAAAAGAGAGGCCTGGATCACCCACACTCTCAAGCTCCCCCAACACAATTAAGCCTATTCGCTGGGTTGGTAGATCACGAGCTAACTTACTCAAGACATCTATTACATCGACAACATCCCGCTCCGTCACCGATATGATATTCGCTCTATCCTTTGGCCTAACAACAAATGATTCGGGGTGAGCTATCACCAGTGGGCCTTTCTCAAGCATCTCATTGATGGTAGCCTCAACATCAACACCTGATAAACACTCCTCGATGTCTGGTGGTAGACCTATAAGGTTGGATTGCGCCAATATTCCGTCTCTACTAGAAATATTCCTAACCATCACAGCCAAGCCCAAACCTGCTACGGCCCCAAAGACAAAAGGCAGTAGAGGGCTGCTACTTGCTGGGGATTGTGGCTGTACCTCCAGAAGAGGTGCTTCTACACCCCCTTGTGAAGGTGGAGAAATATCATCTGGCACGGCGACCTGTTGTAGGCCTGAATCATTCCATAAAAGGTACCGTTGCCCTCCTGAGCTTTCAACACCCGACGCCTCGACAACGGCTGTCATTTCACCACCACCAACTCGTAGCGACAGGTTCAAGTCAACCTCAGAGGGAACCTCTCCTTGGCAGGTCTGAATCGTATCGTTTCTAACCCTATCAGGTAGCTGACCATCATCGTGACAAGATACCTCGAAGGCATCCAACTCCTCACCGCTTATCTCTAACACCAAGGCATTATCTTGTGGCCCCAGGTCTATCTCTATAAAGACAGACTGGGTCTCCCCATCATCGGCCCGTGCTTCTCCGATAGAAACCGCCCCACCAATTATCGATATATTTGCTATTATTGCCAGAGTCAGCACTTTATGAATTTTCATATGCTGTAGGATAACCAAAAACAGATCTTGAGGTGCTCTAATTCAGGCAAAAAACCAATCGTTGAGAATTGTATGCCTATACCTCTTCGGGGCCGTACTCTTCACATGGCCTCTTGTAGCGAATATATCGACCCATGTATGGGCAGATAGGTTTGACACTTGGACAACCCTATGGCTTATGGGGCATTTGGCCGACGGGATAGCTGGTGGAGATCTTTCTATTTACACCGATGCATTCGCCTTTCCCCATGGGTACAATCTTCTATCGTTCGGCCATATCGGCGTTCAGGCTCTAGGTGTCCCCTTAATTCTGGCAGGGCTTAGTGTAGGCACTGCATACAACATAATGATGCTCTTCTCTTTTACACTGACAGGCATCTGCTCACACGTCTTCTTCCACAAGCTCGTTAAATCACACAAGGGGGCCGTTGTTGGAACCTCCCTATTTTTATACAGCCCTATTTTCTACGGAGAGATGTCTGCGGGCTGTTTAGAGCTGGTAGCGGCATGGTTTATCCCACTTAACGGATACATGTTCATGAGAATCGCCGAAACCCCCTCGCTAAAACGAGGACTACAGGCCGGTGGAGTGCTAGCCCTAACGGGTCTTTTTAACTGGTATTTCACTATTTTCTCAGGAATGCTGGCGGTGTCTATAATCTGTTGGCAGCTAGCCAAAAGAAGCAAGAAAGGTGTCAATGGAGCAAAGTCCATATGCGTGGCTATAGCAACAGCGGCGCTACTAAACCTACCTCTATTGCCCCACGTACAGCGAGAAACACCCTCAAGACCACCGATCAATCAAGCCGATTTTTCACCTGATCATTGGGTATCTTCAGGTGAGCTTGCCAACGCTACTCTACCATTAGATGAAATCTCCACTGAGTTACTGTTGGCCCACGACAACATGCAGGTTCCACTAAATTCCACAAACATAGAGAACCTATCTAAAGGGCATTTTTCTATAAACCCTCTTGAGAGTACACCTGGCAGGATCGCATGGATTGTCGGCTTAATTGGTCTGTTTTTGGCTAGAAGACGAGGTGTACCATGGGCGATAATGACCGCTGGATTTACCACCCTTACGCTTGGACCCTACCTACTGCTTAATGCTTCGCCCACTATATCTGAATGGTCCTTAAAAAACCCACTTCCATACGAGTGGTTCTACAATCACATCCCAATGTTCTCAAAAGCCTACAGACCATACAGGATCGGATTCTTAACTCTGCTTACCCTAGGAGCCCTAGGCTCTATTGGGTTTCAGGTTCTGAGGTGGAAGTGGAAACAATGGCTCCCGCATTTACTATTCCTGATAACGGCAAGTCAGCCACACTGGATAGACGGTCCGCTAAGCTCTAGGCCAATGGCCTCTACAGCTGTACCTCAGGTCTATTCTACACTTAGAGACGAGCCCAGAGGCGCTCTACTTGAGTTACCTCTCCTATACCAACCAACGTCATCTAGAGCAGCGAGGGCACAGTATTTTCAGCTTACTCATAAGCATCCAATAGTTAACTCAAACCAGCTAATTCGACGCACTGAGCTACCCCAATTTATCGAGTTCGTAAAGAGTTACCCCATCCTCACCCACTTTGCCTCGCGCAGTCCTAGGGGGAACGAAGAGGTCGAGCACTCTGACTTCCTACACCTAATAGATGCTGGAATACGCTACATATCCTGCGATACAGGAGACATTTTCAGGGAGGTCTTAGCTGAGCATTTAGGCCCCCCAATCATAGAGAATAACGAGTTGGAAATTTTTCTAGTCCAGTAGGAAACATTCACACAATATGTCCCGCATCTGTGCTACCATTGACTGGTCAACAAACGACCTATTTTATAGCATCAGGAGCATAAAGCGTGACACAACAAATGGAACACCGCTTTGAGCTCCCACTTATGTGGGACTCGGTTAGTAGAATACGCCTCGAGGTAGGGGTACTTTTTTCCTCTTACCCAGAAGATGTGCGAGATAAGGCCGTAATGATCGCCTCGGAACTTACAGAAAATGTAGTTAAATATGGTGCGCAGATCGATGACGAAAGGGTTGGGTTCATAACCGTATACCTAAATGACGACAGTTTCTCGGTTCACTCCCACAACGCAGTCGGGGATATACGTCATGTACAGGCTGTCGAGGCTATACTAGAAGAAATCAAGCAATCCGAAGACCCCTCAGAACTCTCAATATCACGACTAAGGGAGCTAATTGCTGGAAATGTAGATGGGCCTAGCCAACTAGGCCTATTAAGAATCGCGACAGATGGTAATTCTGATATATCATGCAGTTTCGGGGACACCGTTCTAACAATAGAGGCGGTATACAGGGGTCTTATAGGAGAAGCCGCGTGAACCTTGTTAGCGAGGAACTAACTGCCACAGTTACTACTCTTAATGGCAAGGTATCGATCGTCTTTGAGGGTAAAAGTGACAGACAGGACCCTAGAAAGATCATCTCACCGTGGAGCGAAAAGTTAGTTCCCAGCCTCACTGGTCAACACGTAGATGTTGATTTTCGTGAACTAAACTACCTGAATTCCAGCTCATTTATGCCAATTTTCAAGTTACTCAGTGATGCTCGTGAGGTAGCTGAAGAGGTACACGTCCACTATGACGGATCTGTGAATTGGCAGCGTCTATCATTCGCTAGCCTGGAGACAATCTCCAAAGCTTGGCCAAACCTCCACCTAACCAGTCATTGAATAAAAGAATAAAGTCTGGATTAGCGGTAGCACTAACAGCGCTACTGTTTGGTCTTCTATATTACCAGACCAGACCACCAGATAATTATGGACACCTTGCAGCAACAGACGCCCTGCGCAACGCTAGGTCCGCTTTAAGAACTATAGAGCTAGAGGTGAGCAACCTACAATTAACTACCTCTGAAAATTACCAGCCTATTTATGAGGCCGTTAGCTCACTTGACACATCGATGAACGAACTACCAGGCCTAGTCTTTGCCTCACTTCGACGAGAGGTTCCATCCGTCCTAGAGGCGCTTGGCTACGGTGGAGAACAGCTGGTTCAGTACCATGAATACATCCAAGAATTCCAACGCTCCAATTCAAACCTAGTTACTGCTATAATTGACGACAACGCAGATGCCAAAATGGAGCACTATAGCGAATTATACGAACTGAGCTACAACATACACAGTTCAGAATTGTCTATAGCGTTAGATGACGCCACACTTAGGTACAATCTGGCATTTCAGAGTGATTTGGATAAGATCGAACTCTACAGGCTGATTCTTTACGCTTGGATGATTAGCCTCGTTATCGCGCTCATCACTACAATACAGCGATTAAGGCACCTAACTGCGAATCAAGAGGTGCTTGTTAAACAGCGAACATTAGAGCTAGATGAAGCACTATCCAATCTGTTCGGAGAGATGGAATTAGCCAAGAAAATACAGACCGCGCTGCTGCCAATTTCACCATCAATACGAGGGTGTGAGATAGCGGCTACTATGGAGCCAGCTGAATTGGTGGGTGGTGACTATTACGACGTCATCTCAACACCAAATGGTGATTGGATTATTATAGGAGATGTGTCTGGTCACGGTGTATCTGCTGGTCTGGTAATGATGATGGCTCAGACCGCTGTTGCTACAGCCATAAAGCAGACTGATAACATAAGGCCCGCTGAGCTACTGGCTGTGGTGAACAGCACCCTAATAGAAAACATTCGAAGATTAGGCGAGCAAAAATATATGACAATGAGCGCAGTATTCAGAGACCTTCAAGGGTCATACCACTACTCTGGATTGCACCAAGATATTCTGATCTATAGAGCCAACACTCAAAAGGTCGAGAGTATCCCTACATCTGGTGTGTGGCTTGGGCTAGTTGAAAAGCTCGATCCAAACACGAGCGATGGAGTTTTTCAATTAGGTTCAGGAGACTCTCTACTTCTCTACACAGACGGTATCACAGAGTCAAAGTCACACGATGGAAAGATGCTAGACAACGACGGGCTGAGTGATTTACTAAAATCCTCAAACAGCCACAGAACGGCTACTGAGGCCCTATCATTCATAACAAAGTCAGTAGAAAACCGAGAAATCGACGACGACCTAACTGTAATCTTGATAAGGGGATAATAGAAGGCGTATGAGTAACCTCTCTCTGCCGAACACATATTTAGGAAAAACAGATGTTTCACCACGTAGTAATGTTCAGACTCAAAGCCAAAAATGAGCGTCACGTAGTAGCGACGGCGCTCCGTAGGTTGGAGGGCAGCGTCCCAACTCTGGAGACAATAACTGTAGGTGTTGACACACTCAGTAGTCCACGCGCCGCGGACGTCTGCCTAATAACGACATTTGAGACCCTGAAGGGGTTTGAGCAGTACCAAGCCCACCCAGAGCATATAAAGATCCTCGACTTCATCAAGCCTATGGTTGATAAGAGCGAAGTCGTCGACTGGTTTGCTAGCGTATAAGCTCTCTAAGGCTCTCTTTTCCTGACAGGAAAGCATAACCACCTGCAATCTATCGGCCCGTTAAAGACCTGTATTCGCTTTGCAGGCTTCATTCCCACCTTACCGACCAAGGGTCCGTGAGCCGTTAGAATCCACCCTGTCCACCCTTGATAGTTCTTCCAAAGGTGCTCTCCTAAGGCATGATGAACCACTTCCGCCTCATCTAGCGTCCCCAGACGCTCGCCATAAGGCGGGTTAGCGACAACTATTCCCTCTTTACCTTTAGGGGGCATCATCTTGTCCAAGGAAGATTGGCGAAGCTGAACCTTACCGTAAACACCAGCACGACGTAGGTTACCCTCAGCTGCCTCTATAGCGGCAGCGTCTATGTCACCGCCTATAATCGTCACCTTTCGACCATCTTGAGACGCTGCTCGTTCCCTCGCCTGCTTTATCATCTGGCGCCAAGCTGGCCTGTCATGACCAGGCCAGCGAGCGAACCCCCAATGACGTCGGTTGAGACCAGGAGCTCTATCAAACGCGATCGCCGCAGCCTCTACTAAAAACATGCCTGAGCCACACATTGGATCCACCAACGGCGCTCCTTCTCGTGAGAGTTTACGCCAATCAGAAATCGACAACAGCCCCGCAGCCAACGTCTCTTTAAGGGGCGCGGGCCCTCGATTCTTCCCGCGCCACGCTCGTGCAGTGGGTCACCAGATAGATCTATGCTGATAACGACCTCATCTCGGCCCGCATGCACGTTTATTCGAAGGTCTGGGTTTTCGCGATTGACACTTGGACGGCTCCCTCTTTTGTCTCGAATCTGATCGACGACGGCATCTTTGACACGAACAGCTCCGAACATAGAATTATTTAACCATCTAGGGCGGCCCACAAAGTCAACGCATATTGAAGAGTCTGGACGAACGTGCTCGCTCCAGTCTACACCTAGGGCGCCTTCATACAGTTCTGCTTCGTTCCAAGCCTTGAAGCTCACCAGAGGTAGTAATACACGGGTAGTAATACGTGACCACAGACACACCCTATAGGCAGATTTTATGTCACCACTAAAATATACCGCACCCTTTCCTACCTTTACTCCGCCGACCCCCAGACCTTGAAGTTCGCGTGAAAGGGCATCTTCTAACCCTCGAGAGACCGTGGCGGTGAAATATTGTTTGGCCGACATTTGGCTTCCTATATGTAACTTTGGGGGTGCTATATCACACAATAGCCAAGGGGGAGTTCTTTCTGCACATTATAGGAATACACTTAAAACCAACACTGACCCTCTATGAATGCACTATAAACCAATCATGCGATTCAAAAATCATGTGCCAGCGGTTCTTTTTAGCCTTTTTATCACGGCCTTTAGCTCGGCTTGTATGACAGATAGCGAAAATGATTCTGAATCCTCAACTGAGGGTGACGAATACGATTCTGAATCTTCGGCACAGGTTGACGAGACTGGTCAAGACAGGGTTGATTCTGGCGCGACCCCTGAGGTTGACAACATCAGAGGCCTGCAGTTGACCTCCGCTAATCCACCATCGAACCTTCTAGTGATCAGCGTGGATACAATAAGAGCCGATATTGTCTACGGCGAATCTGGTGATGTAGAGCTTCCTTTTATACAGGAACTAATGTCAAACGGGTTTGTGTTGAGAGACCACCAATCCTGTTCAAACTGGACGATACCATCGTTCTTCTGCATATTTACGGGGCGAAGCACTTCAGAAATTGGATATCACCCAACAGCAAGAGACCACAAACCACTACCTGAAGCCGAATATACATTGGCCGAAAGAATGGCCGATGCTGGATACTCGACCTCAATAGTAACCTCGAACCCACTAATGACAGTGCCGAGTGGACTCACTCAAGGGTTCGAACGAAGCACACATTTAGCGGCCGCGACTGCGACAGAGATTACGGATGAGGCCATAGAATCAATAGAGCCCCACGGCGAAAGCCGCTGGTTCAGTCAAGTTCACTACTTTGATCCTCACTCTGAATACAACCCCCCAGAGGAGTATTTAGTCGGTGTAGAGCAGCTTGAACCTACTGGTATTGACGTGAGGGACATTATTGACATCAGCAAGCTCCGAGGCATGGAGGATGATCTCTCACCACAGGAGAGAGCTGCACTTAGCGCACAGCTTAACGCCTACTACGCAGGAGAATTAAGATACTTGGATGCAGAGCTAAGACGACTGTTTGAAAGCCTGGAAGCATCTGGTAGGCTCGATAATACCCTAGTGATGTTCATAGGGGATCACGGCGAACAACACCTAGACCATGGTAAAACTCAACATGGGAGGGACCTTTTTCAAGAAGAAACTCGCGTTCCCGCTTTCTTTTGGATGAAAGATGGAGGTTTAGAGGCTGGTGAATGGAACCCCGCTACAACACACGCAGATGTTCTGCCGACACTGATGGAGGCCATGGCAGTTGCTTATACCTCGCCAGACATCAGGCTTACGGGAACCCCTATTGGCAACGCCGAATCAGACAGAACACTAGTAACAATTCACGCCATTGAGCGTGGATCTGCAGTTCGTGTTCGTCGAGTAAACCACGAGCTTATTTATAGGTTTGATGGAGGGGTTGAGCTCTACAAACTGACTCCTAGAAACACGGAGAGCGAAGACCTATACACACCAGATCACCCCTACCTTGATGAGCTTTTAGGTGAAGCGGAAAGTGCTGTTGAAAGACTACTCGAGGTCGCATCTATAGCAGCACCTACTCAATAGACCAAAAAAAGAACCTTTAGTGCTGTATCTCTTGGACATTGACCACCTTTAGATCCCCAGCTCGTAAACTAACTAAGGCGTCTATTAATGCATCTGCCGCCTCAATTGTTGTGATACATGGGATATCATATCGTAGGCCCGCTAGTCTCATAGCCCGCTCATCGAGAGCGCTCTTTTTACCCATAGGGGTGTTCAACATCAACTGAATCTTTCCATTTTTTATTGAGTCAACAATGTCAGGGCGGCCCTCTTTTACCTTGTAGACAAACTCAGATTCGACCCCAGCCTCTTCCAGCACTTGGTGAGTTCCACCAGTTGCGACTAAGTGAAAGCCCATATCCGTAAGCTTTCTCGCTATGGATGGGGCTCTAGGCTTATCCTCGTCACGAATGGAGAGGAACACTCCACCACTCTTAGGCAGGGCCATTCCAGAACCCAATAGGCCCTTGGCATAGGCTTCTCCGAAGCTTCGACCTATACCCATCACCTCGCCAGTCGAGCGCATCTCTGGACCAAGTACAATATCTGCGCCCGCAAACCTCTTCCAAGGAAACACTGGAGACTTGATAAAGGCCATTCCGTCACCGACGCTATTTAATGGCCCAACATCCTGTAGGCTCTCACCTAGCATAAGCCTTGTAGCGATCTGAGCGACAGGAACCCCTGTCGCCTTTGAGACATAAGGGACGGTACGTGATGCTCTAGGGTTTACCTCGATGATGTAGACAATACCATCCTGGATCGCCAGTTGTACATTTACCAAACCTACTACACCAAGCTTGAGAGCTATCCTAGTAACTATATTGACGACCTCGGCTTTGTTCTTCTCCGAGAGGTGCGCTGGCGGCATCAATGCAGTTGAATCACCTGAGTGAACCCCAGCAGCTTCAATATGCTCCATTATCCCAGCTATATAGACCTCTTTACCGTCGCATAGAGCATCTACATCATACTCAACTGCACCGACCAAAAACTTGTCTAACAACACAGGGTGCCCCTCAGAGGCCTCGAGAGCGTCACCAAGCGCCGAGTCAAATTGAGCCTTATCGTAGCAGATCCTCATGGCTCGACCTCCGAGAACGTATGAAGGTCGTACCAAAAGAGGGTACCCCAGACTCTCGGCAGCAGCTTCAATATCGGCTTTTTCAACGGCAAGAGCACCTGGTGGCTGCATAATATCCAGTTCAGAGAGAAACTTATTAAAGCGGTCCCTGTCCTCACAAAGGTCAATAGCATCTGGACTCGTACCCAAGACAGGGCCGATTTTATGAGCCAATTTTAACGGTGTTTGACCACCGAACTGAAGAATCACCCCCAGTGGCTTCTCTCTCTCAATCACAGCTGACACATGCTCCCAAGTAATCGGCTCAAAGTAGAGCTTATCTGAGGTGTCGTAGTCTGTTGAGACTGTCTCGGGGTTGCAGTTGATCATCACCGCTGTAAGGCCTGCGGCCCTAACCGCGTAAGCAGCATGGCAGCATGCATAATCAAACTCGAGGCCCTGCCCAATCCTATTCGGACCGTTTCCAATAATCACAACACGATCAGACTGAGACTCACCAGACTCACACTCGTCCTCATATGTTGAGTAAAGATATGGTGTGTATGACTCGAACTCAGCAGCACAAGTGTCTACCCGCTTGAATACTGGCGCTATCCCTTCTTCCCTAAGCCTCTCCATCAACTGATCTTGTGTGCAGGCAAAGATTTGAGACAAGTGAGCGTCAGGCATGCCTATACGCTTAGCTCGTAGAAGCTCCATCTTAGAAATGTTAGACAAGAACCTACCGTCTAGTTGCTTCTCTAGTGAAACTATCTCGCCCAACTCCCCCAAGAACCAACGATCTATGCCCGTCATTCTAGCGATCTCGGACGGATCATTTCCTCGTCTAAGTGCCTCAAAGAGCGCAGCCAACCTGTCAGGTGTTGCTATATTGAGGTGCTCTCGGACCTTAGTGTCACTCCAGTCTGTGGCAGAAGGATAACCACCCTCCAATGACGATATAGCCTTAAGTAAACCCTCTGAGAAGGTACGGCCGATCCCCATAACCTCGCCAACAGCCTTCATTACTGTCCCAAGAGCACTATTATCTACGTCGAATTTCTCAAAGTTCCAACGCGGGATCTTCACCACTACATAGTCCAGACTTGGCTCGAAGCATGCTGGTGTCGCCTTGGTGATATCGTTAGGGATCTCATCTAGTGTTAAACCTACAGCCAACTGTGCCGCTATTTTTGCTATCGGGAAGCCAGTTGCTTTAGAGGCCAGTGCTGAGGAACGACTTACCCGAGGGTTCATCTCAATTACCCTAACATCTCCATTCTTAGGGTTGATAGAGAACTGAATGTTGGACCCACCAGTCTCAACTCCAACCTTGCGAATAATCGCCTTGGACATCTCTCTCAGGTTCTGGTATTCGAGATCAGAGAGGGTCTGCGCTGGAGCAACCGTAATAGAGTCACCCGTATGAACCCCCATGGGATCAAAGTTTTCGATTGAACAGATGATAATGACGTTGTCAGCAAGGTCGCGTATCACCTCAAGCTCGAACTCCTTCCAGCCGATTAGCGACTCCTCTACGAGCACCTGGCTTGTAGGAGAGCAGTCCAGCCCATTGCGTATGATAGAACGGAACTCTTCAATATTATAGGCAATCCCACCGCCCTCTCCACCCAATGTAAAACTAGGCCTAATAATAGCTGGCAATCCTACCGTGTCTATAAGGGCCTCTGCCTCTGCTAAGGTGGTGGCAATCCCCGCTCTCGCGCAATCAATGCCGATTTCTTCCATCGCGCTCTTAAACAGAGCTCGATCCTCACCGACCTCAATCGCCTTTGGTTTGGCTCCGATTAGTTCTACGCCATATTTATCCAAGGTCCCCGAGTGGAATAGATCCATAGCCAAATTTAGCGCTGTTTGGCCGCCAACCGTAGGTAAGATCGCGTCAGGCCTCTCTCGGGCGAGCACCTGCTCTACAAAGTCGGGAAGCAGCGGCTCTATATAGGTTACGTCTGCCACTTCTGGGTCAGTCATAATGGAGGCTGGGTTGGAGTTTATCAATACTACTTTGTAGCCTAAGCTCTTCAACGCTTTACATGCCTGTGTTCCAGAATAGTCGAACTCACAGGCCTGACCGATAACAATAGGCCCGCTGCCGATGACTAGGATTGATTTAATATCGTTACGCCTGGGCATGCTGACTCTCCTTGCCTAAGTACTTGGGCCATCAACTGGGGTAGCTGTCGCGAATTTTATAAAGCGCTGTAATAAGAGGTATTGAGCATCCCAAGGGCCTGGTGACGCCTCTGGGTGGAACTGTATAGCCATTACACGCTTTTCATCGTGAACGAACCCCTCAAGAGTGTTGTCGTTCAGGTTCACGTGAGTAACTCTTGCGCCAGCAGCTTCAATTCCAGACTGTTCCACACAAAAGCCATGGTTCTGGGATGTAATCTCTATTCTGCCAGTCTCAATATCTCTTACTGGATGATTACCCCCACGGTGACCAAACTTGAGCTTGAAGGTCTTTGCTCCTAGAGCCTGACCTAAGATCTGGTGGCCTAGGCATATCCCTAGAAGAGGGACCTTACCTACCATTTCCTTCACTACATCAACGATCTCAGGTAGCGCCGATGGGTCACCAGGGCCGTTCGATAAAAAGACACAGTCAGCTCCTGCCATCAATTCTGCAGCTGAACTCCTAGCAGGGAACACCTCAACCCTCGCACCAGCCTTAGCGAAAAGCCTAAGAATGTTTGTCTTCACCCCACAGTCCAACACTGAAACCCTAACTGAGGGGCTATCTGGATCGGCGTATATGTAGGAGGAACTTATACTGACCTCTTCGGCCAATGCCCTTCCCTCCATACCAGGCCAGCCATTTAGAATAGACAACAATTCCGACTCAGGTGTGCCGTCTGTAGAGACAACTGCCTTCATGGCTCCCTTGTCTCGGATGTGACGCACTAGAGCTCGTGTATCTATACCTTGAAGTCCAGGTATACCCGACTCCTTAAGGTAGCGGTCCAAGCCCTCTGTGGCCCTATGATTAGAGTGGGCCTTTGAGAAGCTTCGGGCAACAAAAGCAGAGACCTGAATCTTACCAGACTCAAGATCCTCTAGATTAACACCATAGTTTCCGACATGGGATACGGTCATTGTCACGATCTGCTCTTTATAAGAGGGATCTGTCAAAATTTCTTGGTACCCTGTCATTGAGGTATTGAAAACAACCTCTCCAACAGCTGTGCCA
>Ga0115011_10000774_pt1 | contig 24311 bp, 13 predicted proteins | sample TroAtlMetagenome_2_FD_88705 | JGI IMG/M metagenome (GOLD analysis project Ga0115011, IMG submission 88705) | Marine eukaryotic phytoplankton communities from Atlantic Ocean - Tropical Atlantic ANT8 Metagenome | ecosystem: Environmental > Aquatic > Marine > Oceanic | place: Tropical Atlantic...
CAAATGCACTATACTGGAAGTTGAATAGAGTACCACTTCCTGTGAATCTCTTAACAGCAGATTCTGCACCTTGACCAGTAATCTCTGTTTGAACAAATGCAACCCATCTGGGTTTCGTTCTACCAAAACCATGAACCCAAACTTTAATATCACCACTACCATTATGAAGTAGACTAAAGTTAGTCTTGGAAGCACCACCAATATTAAGATCACCGAAGGCATATCTGGTTGTACCTTGCCAGATAAATTCGTAATCCTCTCTTACAGTTTCTGGAGCATCCTCACCATCAATAAGAATATTCTGGTAATCTAGATACTGACCATCAGTAGATGAGTATACAAGATCAATAATCTTATCATCTGCTAGACTCTGTATAGTTTCACTAGCATGATTAGCAATGACCCAAGAGTCAATTACTGGTGAAGCAACTGATCCATAGTCTCTGTACTCAAAGATAGCATGAGATAGTGGGTTATAATCGTATGTTCTGAATTCTTCTCCACCAGACCATGACCACAATGAACCTGAACCTGCCCAGTGATCTGTTTGTCTCTCGACTGCATGACCAGTAAATGGTAATGTTCCTTCAGAATTCCAATTAGGAGTAAAGATCTCATGAGCACTACCAGAAATCTTGATAAGTGGTGTAGTTTCTGGTGGTTTTGCACCAGTAGATTCTGCAGCACCATTAAGAGTATAAAGTTCTCCAGAACCAACATAATCATAAGTTCTATTCTCATCTGCTTTAGCAAAGTTGAATAGAGTACCATTACCTGTGAATCTCTTAACAGCAGATTCTGCACCATGACCACGAATCTCTGTTTGAACAAATGCAACCCATCTTGGTTTGGTTCTACCAAAACCATGAACCCAAACTTTAATATCACCACTACCAATATGAAGTAGACTAAAGTTAGTCTTCGCAATACCACCAATAGTGAGATCACCGAAGGCATATCTAGTTGTACCTTGCCAAATATACTCCCAATCCTCCCTTACAGTTTCTGGAGCATCTTGACCATCTATTAATATTGATTGGAAATCTAGATACTGACCTGTTGTTGTACTGTATACAAGATCAATAATCTTATCATTCGCTAGACTCTGTATAGTTTCATTGGCATGACTAGCAATGACCCATGAATCAATAACAGGACTGGATACAGAACCAAAATCTCTCTTCTCGAAGATAGCATGAGATAGTGGATTGTAATCATAAACTACATTCTCTTGACCACCAGAGAAGTTGAATAGAGTTCCAGAACCCGTCCAATGATCTGTCTGCCTTTCTGATAGGTGTCCACTGAATGGTATTGTACCAGAACCATTCCAGTTAGGAGTAAAGATCTCATGACCACTACCAGTGATTTCAAATAATAACTGTCTATCTTGTGTATTGAAGGAAACTGATTCAGAAGCACCACTAATTGTGGAGATATAACCTTTACCTTCATAATGAAATGTTCTTCTCTGTTCACCATTGGAGAGAGTGAATAGATGACCTCCACCATTAGCAAGTAGACTGAAGTTAGTCTTCGCAGCACCACTAATCTTCGTCTGAATATAGGAAATCCACCTAGGTTTAACTCTACCTATACCATTACCAAATCCAAATAGGGTACCAGAACCATTCCAGTTAGGAGTAAAGTTCTGTTTAGCAGTTCCTTGAACTCTCCAAAGACCCATTGCATATCTGGATCCACCTTGCCAGATATACTCCCAATCTTCTATTACGGTCTCTGGAGCATCCTGACCATCTATTAATAGTGATTGGAAATCTAGATACTGTCCAGATGTTGGAGAGTATACTAAATCAATAATTCTATCACCAGCAAGACTTTGTATAGTCTCGCTGGCATGATTTTGTATTACCCAAGAATCAATTACTGGTGAAGAAATTGATCCGAAATCTTTCTTTACAAATAGATCGTCTGAAACACCATCATAATTGTATGTGCGTCTTTCATCTAGACTTGATACTGATGGTAATCTACCAGTACCAACATATGAAGGTGTAAATCTTACATCTAATGTACCATCAACTGATACAATACCTGAACCATCTAAATTAGATGTGAATCTAATATCACTGTTGCCATTAACAGAGAATAATAGTTGTTTTTCTTCTGGATTGAATGTAGCTACTTCAACCGCCCCAGAGAATTTCTTGAGGGATCCAGTTCCTAATTCATGTACAAGAGTACTTTGTGTAGTAAAACTACGGAATGGGAGAATCCCATCCGTAGCGATACTAGGTACATAGAAGGTCGTTGAGAGACCACTTAATCGTAAAGTACCCGAAGCTTGGTAAGGAGCAATTAGACGTGTTATAGCACGACCACGCTCCCATATCTGACCAGTACCAACCCATACCTTGTGTACACTCCAAGTTGGTAGACTGACTAGTTTAAGTGTTCCGAATGAGAATACATCTGAAGATGTAGTGATGAGTCCCCAATCGTCTGTAGATACTGCTTGTATTTCGTTTATAGAACCAAGATCTATATAATTTCCTGTGCCACTATATACAAGATCAACAATTCTGTCGTCAGCAAGACTTTGTATAGTCTCATTGGCATGATTAGCAATGACCCATGAATCAATAGGTAGTTCTGCTACAGATCCATAATCAAGATAATAGAATGGATCACCAGTAGATGGACTGTAGCTATAGGAAAGAATCCCGAATAGATCCTCTGATCTAAACGGGAGTATTCTACCAGTACCAGCGTATGAAAACGCCATAAACTACAATCTTTGTGATAAAGAAAAAAAAGGGGAACTGCTGTTGCAATTCCCCCATAATGTAAATATCAATTTGAACAGATCAGTCGAGGCTGACGTTCAATGTTACCTTAATTTGGTCACCTGCGTTTTGAATAGCGTAAGGACCATTTGTGAATCTTTCAGCAAAGAATATCGCACTATAGAGTGTTACTGATCCAGTTCCATCTAGAGCTGGGGTTGTAGTGAATGTATTTGCATCAGGTGTTTCAAATACAGTGTAAGTAGTAGCAGTTGTAGTATTGTTACCTGTTCCCTGTGCAATATAGATTGTATCTCCTACATTCAATGCATGAGCAGTTGCAGTACACTTACTAAAGTCGAACTGAACTTCACCGTTATTAGCGTTATCAGAAATTGTTTCTATAATAGCATTGTTTATATGAACTACTACTGTACCATCAGTATCAGAAGTTTCATAGTCAATACCTGTAATGATAGTATTAGCATCGATACCATTAGGAGTAGCAGTCTGTGAAACTGTCATTCCTAGAGTTAGATTTTCAGCAACGTTTGCTTGGAAATCAAGATCATTAGCTACAGCACCAGAAAGTGCAGTATCTAGATAAACTGTTGTACCTGCAATACCAGCAACACGAGTACCAGCAGCAACACCTGTACCTGTTACACGTTGCTTAACAGCAATACCAGTAGTAGCAGTTGCAGTAACTTCAAATGTACCAGCAGTACCAGTACAAGCAGTTGTTGCTTTTACAGCAGCTAGTGTAAGATATGTGTCTCCAATGTTACCTTTAACACTTGTCTTTTCGATTTGTGTTCCTGCAGCAGCAGTACCAGCATCTGCTACACCATGAATGGTTGTAGGTAGATTGTTAGCACGTACCAGCATGTAACCATAAACGTCACCAGCAGGTCCCTCAAATTCAAATGTTTCTTCTGGGTATGAAGCAGTTGTTCTGCCCTTACCGAAGTCTAGATTCTGTGTAGCAAATGTACCTTGGTTCTTAACACTTAACAGAAGATCGTTTCCATCGATGTCTACGACATATGCACCAGTTCCAACAGATCCACCAGTTACATAGTCTCCTTTTTTAATTTCAGCATTAGATGCTACGGTAATACCATACTCGCCAGCAGTACCACTACCTTGTACTTGTACAGCAGCAGTCGAAAGTGTTTGAATTGTCCAACGGTTACCATTCAACAGTTTACCATACTGTTGTGAGTAATCTTGATCATGCCTTGTATTAATAATTGGACTATAACCTGTTGCAGGTGCAGTACCATACCCTAGGGTATTATTAGTTGTATAAGGCTCGTAATACGCTGTCTGTGATGGTGTATCAGCTTCTGCAGGATACGTATTGGTAGTGAAAAGTTTTAAGATAAGATTTCTGGGAATTGCTTGGTTTTGGTTAAGCAAATTACGCAAGGAATCAATTTCACCATTATCGGTTACTAGCAGTGCCATGTTGGAAACTCTCCGTAGTTTATCGTCTGTTGGTTATTTTTATTTATATCCGATAGTATTTATAGTTTAAGTTTCAATGAGATAACAAATCTACTGATATTAATAGAGTAGAGTACCTCAAATTGAAATATGTCACCTGAATATACTTCGGTAGACCAAGTAGAAAGGGTATCATTTTTTGCCTTTCTTTCTTGTGAATTATTTAATACACCTAACTGTGGCAATTCTGTACCACATATAGATGTGAAATTTGGGAAGGTATCGTAACTACATTTTTGAATATCTAGTTGTAGATTACCCTCATCTTCAGTAATAATTGTCCAAGATTCTATAATACCAGTAACATCTATTGTCATGTTACCTTTGATTCCTGGATTGAGTGGATCAGATCCACTATCAATAACATAATTAAGAGTCCTTGTTAAATCAGCAGTCGTTGCATATGCAAGACCAAAGAATGGACTTGATAATGTAGGTGGAGTACTGAAAACAATTTTATCGTCTGATATAGTATAATCAGTACCTGGTTCAAGCATTTCACCATTAACAGATATCATCAACTGTTCATCATTAAGAGGATAATATGGATCTCCATCAATAGTTAAAGAGAATGTATCTTCGGTACCATTAAATTGACCAGATATATTATCTAATTTCTTATTGGTAAACTGTGTTGATTTAGAAGGTATCTCATAATTAACATCAAGTGTGTATTGTGGCGATGGACGCTGTGCTACACGATGAGTATTATTTCCAAGTCTGACATTATATGCCATCAGGATACCCCATAATTTATTTCAGCAAGACCTTCTATAACCCTTGTTTTATAATCATTAGGAGAAGTTAATAGTATATCATATACATATCTTCTTCTACTTAAAGCAGATGTTTCAGCAGGGGTTAATGCAATTTGAACATGTCCAAGAGTCCTATCAAGAAATGATAATGTAAATGGAATTCGATCAGTTTCTTTAGCAGAGAAACTTTTCTTCAAAGCAGCCTTACCAGTATACCCTGCCATGTTAAGCGGAGTACCATCTTGGTTTGTAATGTAAAAAGAAGTGTCGAAGTTTGCTCCTTGATCAATTAGTATGTTAACTGGGACTGCTGCCATCGTTTACATCTGCTGTTTGTTTTTCAAGTAAATCTAGAGTTTCTAAACCACCTTCGAGTTTTAATTTATACTCTTTAAGTTTATCAATCTCTTCCTCACCTTTCTTAATTCTAAAAGCATAATCTTTCAATTGTGCTTCGAATTCTGATCGCATTTTTGATGTATCCATAGCAAAAATATATTATTACTTATATTTATCTAGGAATTCAAGTATCTATATTATAGTAATCGTACCATGCATTGACCCATGAATCTCACAGTTATAATGATAAGTGTTCTTCGGAACACCAGCAGTGTTCCATATAAGTGGTCCTACCTGTGTTCCATTATTTTTAATACCCTCTGGTTGATTGGAAAGACTAGGTTGACCAGTGGTTTGTGTCATAGTAATCCACATAGGATGACCATCAAATCCTGATCCTTTAAACTGTAATATATCACCTTGATTAATCACTATTGCTGGATCGGGAGCATCATTAAAAGTACTCTGTCTATCACTACCAGTCATTATATAATCACCTGGTGCAGAAACAATTGTTATAGTATATACTGGAGTTGGTAAAGATCTATAAAAATTATTAGTTCTAGGATACATTTGAGCATTATAGAACATATATGATGGTCTCCTCTCACCTTTCAATGTTTCTTTATACCACCCATCAATAAGACCACTTACATTTCTTGGATTAATTGCTCTTATTTCTCTAGTTGTAGAAGTAGATCCACCATGTAATGGATTTGCTCCACCAGCAGCAGACATATCATCAAACAAACCACCATTAATATCAAATGTCATTTCATTTTCATAAGAATTATGCTGTATAAATCCCTTTACATCACTATTAGTAAATCTTTCTTTACCTGTTGCTAACAATGCTGCGATACCACAAACTTGTGGTGATGCCATGCTAGTTCCACTAATAGGATATCTCCAATTAGTACCACCATATTTGTTGTCAACCATACCATCACCATTCCTTCCTGATGCAGCATAGATGCCACTTGGATCTGGCCAAGCACTTTGAATCCAATGTCCAGGTGCCCAAACATCAATCACTGGTCCAAAATTAGAAAAGTCTGACTTTCTAAAATCAGATTCATTTGAAATAGAACCTACAGTAATACAACCATGTGCATTAGATGGAGAAGATCCTCTATGATGATTAAATGAGTATGTACCTCCACTAGGAAGATTAAAAGTTATCTTATTATTCCAATCAACAAATTCTGGTGTTAATGAATTTGCCTTTATACCATACTTATCATTGTTACCAGCAGCAGCAATAACAACTACACCCTCATCAATGGCATCGTTCATGTCATATCTTGTCGCAGTGCTATCCCTATTATATCTGTAATCATTTGCACCTATACCAAAGTCTGCAGATATTCCTGCCATTGTCCATCCACTAGGACCAGGATTAGCAGCATTGTATGTTATACCACGAACTATAATTTCATTTATATCAGTTGGAACTAATGCTCTTTCGAAAAATGAATATATTTTCCAACTAGATCCCCAACTATGATTTGTTACTGTAGGATTTTTTTTACCTGTTAAAGGATTAATTGGTTTGTATCTATGGAATGCTCTCAAATAATCAAATACTAATGTAGATGTAACAGGAGTTCCAAAACCACTACCAAGATTTATATGTAAACTATAAATGTTTGCTTCTCTTGCCCAACCATAGTATTGTCCAGCAACAGTACCTGCTACATGACAACCGTGATATGTTGAATTACCACTATTGGGATGATATACATATGATCCTGAAGGAAGTGCATTACCATCATCATCTATACTACCAACATATTGATTTAACTCGGTATACCAATCATATTGTACAAATCTACTTTGTCCAGTAGTAGGACTATCCCATTCAGCACAATCATATGAAACTGGTTGATCAACAATAACTACATCAACATGTTTTCCATCAGCAAAAACTTCAAGATCGTCATTAAAGTTTGCAGTTTTTCCTACATCACCTCCCCATAATCCCTTTCTTCTTTGAGCAGTGCTTCCAGCAGAATGTAAATGTCCCCACTGTCTGTCATTATCACCATGTAGATAGGTTGCTCCTCCCTTTTCAAAATCTCCATTAAATCCATATGGAGTATTATTAACTTCAGAGTAGTAATTATTAAAAGGTTCAATAACTCCTATTGGATCATCATCTATATTAATTTCAACAGCAGCAACCCTAGAATCACTTCGTATATCTTCTGCTTGTGTACTATTCATATAGTACTCTGTACTTCTACTAATAGGACGTTTTCGATGAAGATGATATCCATCTGATGCCATGTCCGAATAGAAACCTTCTAAATCAGATTTATTTTCAAGTGTAACAACATATAATTTATTATCTGAATGATCGTATAGTCCCATATCATGCCTCTATTTGAACATATGTTAATGTTACTGTAACGTCTGCTGTATTACCACTCTTATTAACTACCTTTGCATATATGTTAGTAGTTGGTGCTCCAGGATCATTATTCCATCCAATAGTACCTGGAGTAATAATTTGTGTAGCACCATCATCTGTAATAATTTCTGCAATTACACCTGAACCTGGAAGTGGATCTGTTGTTTCAAGTCTAGAAACATCATTAGTTCTACTTGTAGTATCAGTATAAAGAGTTACCCATGAAGCGTGTGTTGTTTGAATTTTTAATAAACTAAATGCTTTTGCTGCAGTAATTGTTATATCTGCTGCTGCAGCATCAGCTAAACCTGAAGCAGTGGCAGCACCAGTTGTTCTGGAAGATAATCCAGTAGAAGCACCACCAGTAGCATCAGTACCAGGAACCCAATTAGAACCATCCCATTTCAATATTTCTCCAACAGCAGGTGCTGTAGTTGTGTCAACATCTCCTAGGTCATTAATACCTGATGGAATAGATGGTTTATTAGTTAGATCACTCCAGTCACCAGAAAAAGTAGAGAAGGAAGAAAGATCTGGGGGAGTATATGTGAATAGACCTGAAACATTATTATATGAAAAAGAACCACCACCAGAAGCAGAATTACTAGAAGCAGAAAGATCTGTTAGAGAGATACCCCCTCCTCCACCACCGCCACCACCAGATAAATCTGGTGCTGCAATCCATCTAGAACTAGTACCATCCCATTTTAAAACATGACCATCAGTTACAACACCAGTAACATTAACATCTGTTATATCATTAAGAGCAATAGCACCAACACTAGTTACGTATCCAGCTTGACTATGGTCACCCCAACTATATGCTGTATTCCAATTGGCAGGAGTATAATTTGTAGGAGTAATTTGTGCTGATGTTGCACCAGATCTTAAATTTATTTCTTCTAGTTCACCTAATTCAGTTACAAGTAAATTATTTACAAAAGTTTTATTTACTCTACTATCAATTTCACCAATTGCTCTAGCACTTGTATAGAATAAACCATTTACACCCTCTGTAAGATTGGTTGTTGTAAATTCTGTAAAATCTATTGAAAGAGTATAAGTATTATTAGTATCATCATAAACTGAAGCAATACCATTTCCAGCACTTACTAATGAATTTATTCTATCATCAACTTTTTCATTAAAATTAACATCAATATCATTTACATCACCAGCAAGATTGTTTATTACTTGTCTCTGTTGATCTAAAGTATATGTTATTGGTACGTTTCTTAACGTCATAGTACTAGCATTCCTTGATAATAGTATTTATTATTACGTGTTAGATGGAGTCCACTGTTTACCCCTTGGAAACAATTGTCCAGAACCTGGTCTTTGTGGATTGGTATGTCTATCTGAATCAGTTATTGTGTGATCAAATAATGATGATACAGTTTTTGGAACATATGGAACTTTTTCATCACCCCAAGATTCAAATCCGTCAGGAACATTAGTGAAATTACCTAATTGAGATCCCTTAAGATGCTTTGTTTTATTATTTCTATCAACAGGAGATTGTATTGTGTGAAATGAAGTAGCACCATTTGGAAAATTCATTAGGTTGTCCTCGCACAGAATGCTATACCTTTACAAGAATTCTGCGAAATTCCATCAAATGTTTTTTGATTTACAGTATATGAAACTTCAATAATCTTATATATTTCAGAAGCAGAAACTTCAATGTTATCTCCAGTATGGAATGTAGTAGCACCTGGAGTTACATTAAATGGTATTACAACATAATCATCAGGAAGATAATAAGGAACTGGTGCCCAAGTATTCTGTATAGGTAATCCTTTTATTGGTTTATAATAATCAGCAGCTGCATCTATTGCTGTCTGTGATGGTATATCTGATTTATTTCCAGGATAGTAATCAGGCGAATTCTGATAATCATAGCTTCCACCAGTTGATGTTCCTATCTGCCCACCACGATATTCAACATCAACTTCTGCTTTATCTCCCTTATAATCTTTAGTATCTACACGTTTATCAAAAGCACTATCTCTAAAATATGGTTTTATTGTGTCAGTTTCAATATTGTTGGTGTACATATTAGTACTGTAATATGTGCTATGAGACATACTAGAAGTTGAATCGTTTTCAGCATCTCTAAAGTATCCGTATTCTGCACATCTTCTTAATGCTTTATCCTCACCTAATTGTTCTTCAGTCCCTCTATAATTCTTTGCCATATGTGTCTCAAAAATGATAATTTCTTCAACACCACCATAATTACCAGGTCTAAAGTTCGTAAAACCACCTTGCCAAACATGATCTAAATCCCATATCCCATTACCAATAACAGTTCCTTTATGGAAATATAATGACAATTGTGATTCATCATTACCTGCAACATTTTGAACAAACTGAAGAATATAGAAGTTTGGATCTTGAGGATCATTGGTGTTTGATTTCCAAACTTGTACCTTCAATGGATAAGAATTGGCATTAGATCCAACTCCATACTGGAATTCAGCATAATGACTATCATTATAAGTAAAAGAACGTTGATTTTCTGCAATATCAAATCCTGATTGACCCTTCCATGAACCTTCATAAGTATCGGAAGTAGATGTTGGATTCCAGTTTAAATAGTTCCAACCAACTCCTGCCCCTATTTGTAGTTCATATTCGTTAGCAGGATTTAATTTGATACCATAAAAAGTAGTACCATAAGTTTTATTAGCATCATTTGTTATTTCTACAATTGCTGAATTAACTTGATTATACCTTGCCCAAAAATTAGTACCACCACTACCAATATCCATCACCTGAACACTAGGTACAGCATTTTTATCAGCTATTTGTTGAGTAGTAGCTGAATTTACACCAAATACAATATCATGTGTTGGTGTACTACCACCTGTTTTATCTCCTGGTATAGTAAACACTTCATCAGCAGACCAACCTTTTGCATCTGGTGTTTCAACCCTTATTCCAGAGATCTTTCCATATTCACTAGAATTTTGTTCGTAAGTACGTCTATAAACTCTAAATGTACATGCCTCTCTACCTCCACTAGCAGGTACTTCATAATCCCAATAAGGTTGATTATATGTAGTAGTATATGTACGTGTATTTGGTTTTACTTCTATATCAAGTTGCATTGCAGGATGATTTTTACATTGCAATACATAAGTTCCTTGAGTCCAATTTCTCATATGCCAATGAATTAATCCACTACTAACATCTAATTCCACATCACCTGCTGGCATGGTTCTATAACTTAAATTAGTATAATGAGTAAATGTAGCATTATCTGTTTCTTTTAATTGTCTAACATCACTATATGTACCACCTGGGAAAGTTAAACTAGTATCATCAGTATCAACAAAAACAATAGGATGTCCTGCAGTATTGGTTAAATGGAATGTAATATAATCTTCTTGATTAGCTGATATTTTAGTTACTGCAGGAAATTCAAATTCTAGATCATATACATTGATATCATCATTATGATCTGCAGTATTTCCAGACCACTGACTAGCAAAAGTTATTGCATTACCTGCAAGAGCATCAGCATTTGATGCTGCTAATTTAAATACATCTGGATATTGAGTCTGTACTGTTATATCAGTATAATCATCAGGTATAATCAGATAATAAGGATTACCAACCACTAATTCTGGTGGTAAAGTACCACCACCACTAGGATTTCTTACAATAACTTCCTGCCCTGTTACATAACCATATCCAGCACAAATATGTTTCAAACCACTAACTTGATCTAAATCTACACCATTAGTTGTATTGGTAGTATAATCTTGCCATTCACTTCCCATCCTATTGGAATAAATTTCACCATTAGTGTAGATAACGTTAGGTTGCCAAATAGGATTCGCAACAAAAGCACCACCATTTACACTTAATCTTATATGATGAAATGCTTGATATGGCATTTTGACTTGACCACCACCAGTATTTTTCCAATTAATATCATTCCATCCACCATAATTATATGGTTCTCCAGAACCAGGAGCAAGACAATTAACTATTACACCACCTTTCCTCTCACTAGAACCATGAACACCAGCATCTGCTAGTACTTGTTCTATAGCACTTAAAACATCGGTTCTAGACCATCCTGTGGTTCCTTCGGTGCCACCAACGTGACGAACAAAAGGTGTGTTATTTTGTATTGCCATTTAATTATCGCCTATTTCTACGAGTGTTAGTTTTACTTGGATGTTCTGGGCAGAACTTGTTCTGTTAGTAACAGAAGCATAAATTGTATTTGTCCTAGGAGTATCATTGTTAAATCCTAGTACTGAAGGTGTGAGTACTACAACCTGTCCAGTAGTTGTAGTTCTAACTTCAGCAAGTAATCCTGATCCTGGACTAGGATCATTACCTTCACTTCTATTAATATCATTATCTCTAGAGGCATCATCACAATATAACCTTACCCAGGCATCATGTGATACTTCTATTTTAAATAATGCATAAGCATTATGTCCTGTTATATTTAGTTCTCGTGCCTCTCCTGCTGGGACTGCTATTGCAGTACCAGGGATCTCTTGAATAGAAGGAACCCCAGTACCACTACTACCTTGGGCACTTTCATTATGCCATCCCAGTGCAGCAGTATAAGTTAAAACTTGATCATCTTGAAGATTAGAAACAGTTACGTTCGCAAGATCTTGAATATTGCTTACAAGACCAGTTGGTGAAACACCTTGTGCTTTCCAGGATACTGTATCCCATTGCCAAGTAATACCTGAAGTAGCATCAGTAAATTGATCACCATTATTTAATTGATTCGATGCATTAGTAGGGAAATTTATTGCCATTATCTTCGGTATTTTATTAGATATTTATGGATTGACATTAACTTATACCTCCATCGTAATTATCATATGGATGATTACCTACTCCTGATTCCACTGTTGGATCTTCTGCCAAATTAGTATAAACATGAGGAGCTTGAGCAGCATTATATCCATAGATAGCATTATTTAAATCTTCAGTATTTGTAGAAGGGAATGAACGACCAGAACCCCAGATAATTCTTACAGCACCAGTACATCCTTTCCAAGCAGCACCTCCACCAGTAGGAGCTCCTGACCCTTGTCCTCCTGCAGGTCCCCATACTCCAGCGTCAGCACCAGCACCACCACCATAATATCCACCAGCAACAGCCCCATTATAAATCTGCTCATTCTGACTATAAGGAGGATGTCTTCCATCTCCACTTAACCAACCTCCATTTGCAGGATCTCTACGAATTACACCAGCTTTCGCCCACAACCAATGTATTGAACCGCCTTTACCAACAACTGATGGTGCTTGATCATCATCACCTCCACCAACACCATTATTACCTTCTCCCCATATTCCTGTTCCACCACCACCACCAGCAACAGCACCATACCTACCATCTGGGGGATTTATTTGTGCGTCACCAACTGAATCAGATCCACCGCCACCAGCTCCACCACCAGTTCCATCTTGACCAGATCCACTGTTAGCACCATCACCACCACTTCCTGAATACCCACCAGCTCCACCACCACCTGTTCCATTATTTCCAGTACGAGTACCTCCACCGTTTCCACCGTTTCCACCACCGTCTCCTACATAATCTCCACCTTGAGCAATACCATTACCTATTCCTCTTCTACCACCCTGACCTCCACCACCTTTAACAGTAGTTGCGTCTATAAAATATGAATCTCCACCATTAGTACCAACATCTGGACCTGATTGAATCTCTGTGTTTGTGGATGGGAATGCTCTACCTAAACCCCATAGAATTCTTACTGCCCCATTAGATCCAGCAATACCATTACCACCACCTCCACCAGAACCAGGCCCTAAACTAGGGAATGCTGCAAAAGTTTGTGGATCTCCACCAGATCCACCTTTTCCACAGTGTCCATAAGATCCAGAACCACCACTATCATATGTACTAGCACCAGCACCATTAGTACCTTCTCCTTCTAGTCCTACACCACCACCAGCACCACCTTCCCAAGATGCACCAGCACCTCCACCACCAGCACCACCATTACCTTGATTACCAGAACTTGCTCCAAAACTTATTCCTGTTCCACCCATTCCACCATTACCTGAATATCCACCAGCTCCACCGCCACCACCAGCATAAGATCCATTCTTTGATCCACCTTGACCACCATTTCCACCACCATCTCCTGTCCAATCACCACCAGTTCCACCATTATTAGTTGTACTCGGACTTCCACCACCACCTCTAACAGTGTTGTAGTCTAGAAAATATGAATCTCCACCACCTGAATTTTTATTACCAACAACTACAGTATAAGATTGTCCTGGTGTTACAGAAATATTATTTTTCCATCCAAGACCACCACCACCATCTCCATGTTTATCAGCACCACCATCACCACCAGCACCTACACAAACAGCAGATACTGATGTAACGTCAGCAGGACAAGTCCAACTATAAGATCCTGGCGTTGTCCATTCTTGCTCACCTGCATCGATTGGAACATCATTACCACCAACAACAACAGTATATGATTGACCTGGTGTTACTGAAATATTATTCTTATATCCTAAACCTCCTCCACCACCACCATCACCTGCAGGATTACCAGATGATCCTGTCCAAGTTTGGTTGGGTGTTGAAGAACCACCACCTCCTCCAATACAAACTACAGAAACTGATGTAACATCAGCAGGACATGTCCAACTATATGTTCCTGCTACTGTATATTCTTTTTGACCCACTGCAAAGTTATCATCAAAACCAGTATAAAAAGTATCAACTGTGGGTCCATTACAAGCTAACAATTTAGTATCAGGTATTTGCTTAACTGGTTCTATATGACTTGAATTCCAAGTATCTGCACCATATACAGCTCTTCCTGTAACAACACGAACATTAGATATCTGTCCAGCCATAGCAGTACTTTCTCCTGATCCTTGACCATGACCACCAATAGCTATCCTCTTCGTACTCGTATCATTAAGATCAGGCATACTAGCAAATTGGAATAAATCTGAATTACTTCCAGAATATTGATGGGTACGATTCCCACTCATAAAAAGATATAAACCAGTACCTATTCTTTCAAAAACAACATGTCTCCAAGAGTCACTCCCATTCTCACTATCATGTGATAGTAAATGATCTCCACCCAAATACCATCTTATTTCAGCATCTTCACCATTACCTCCATAAGCATCTTTATTAGCCTGATTCTGATGATACCATCCGACTGAATTAGTTCCAGTAGGAGCAATCTTCCATGTAACTTTATTATTCTCATCCAAACCTTCGATAAAAGGAGAGTTGATACCTGCACTACCTAGACCCCAATAAGTTTGACCTGGTGCACCTACTCCAGGTCTCCACCAAAACTCAATTGTCCAATTATAATTTCCTAAATGAAAATAATTTGGTGTTGGTGGTGTAACTATCAAATATTGAAAATTATATGCTCCTTTAAATTGAACACTAGATCTTCCATCAATATTAGGAGTTCCATCACCAATTGGAGTATCCCAACTTATACGAACTCCACCATCTCCACCAGCCCCACCAGATCCAGTTTGTCCACCACCAGTCAGACCCTTTCCACCAGCACCTCCATATAATCCACCAACTCCACCAGTAGATCCATTAGAAGTTCCACTTGGAGGTCCACCAACACTTCCAGTTTCTCCGAATACTAATGGTACTCCAACTGAACCTGTGCTGCCATTATTTCCACCAGTTTGTCCTTTATATGAATAATCTCCACCTTGTACCCATTGTGTTGCTGGATGGCCATTACCACCTACAGCTCCACTCCTGTGTCCATCTCCACCTGATTTAATTACACCATTACCTTCGGTGAACATACCTTCTCCACCAGTTTGTCCATAATAACCACCACCATAAGCTTTTACAATATATTGCCCATTAGATTGTCTTTGAACGTATGATGTATTTCCATCACAATCATTATAATCAACACTACCCCATACATGTCCAGGACCACCAGGTCCCACACAAACTACTAAAGTTTCTCCAGGAGTAACAGAAACACCATCAGTCCAAACTAAACCACCACCACATGCACCATTAGAACTACTTCCACCTGTTGATCCTCCACCGCCACCACCAACAGCCATTATGTTAATATTAGTTACACCAGCAGGAACAACAAAGTTAGTCGTTGCTCCAACAGTAGATGCCTCAAAAGTTATATGAGTTTGTTGAACTCCATGAACAAGTAACTGCTGTACAATAGCCATTAGGTAATACCACCACCCATTACTACATATTCATTTGTACCAACACAGACAAGAGTAGCAATTCCTTTCTGTGCTAATGTTCTATTTTGAGAAGTACTATCTCCAACAAGGTACATATCTACACTTGATCTTTCTATACTAATGTCACTAGCAGTAGAATTGTATATCGTTACTATATCTCCCTCGGATAATTGATTAGCAGAACTAACAGTTATAGTACCACTAGCTTTAACCATCTTACCAGTATCTGAAGCTTGAATTGTGTATGCTGCTGCTTGTGTATTGACAGGTAAAGATCTAACATTATCCCAAGCATAATCAGTTCCATTCCAACTTAAAACTTCATTTGCATTTGCTGATGATTTATTAATATGTGTATCTACATCATTGGTATCAAATGTACTACCAGTTGCAATAGAAATAACTCCATCAGCAGCAATTTGGATGCCAGTACCACCACTTTTAACACCACCTAATACTGTTGTTGTTGCAACTGGTACAGGGGAATCAGTAAACTCTAAAGCATTTTCACCAGCATTCACCTTGGTAAACTTACCAGCTTGTCCACTAAAAGAATTTGGAGTATCATTAAGTTCTAACCAATCACCTTTACCTTCTGGTGTATCTTTAAGGAATACTTTTATAGTTCCATATCTATAAGTTGTTGGATTATTAATGAAGTTCTGATCACAATCCTGATAATAGTATTGTGCTCCTCCCTGATATAAACCTAATCCATCCGTTTCCTTACTTACCCATGTAACAGTACCACTCTCTGTAGGTTGACCAGTAGGAGCATTTGCAGAGCTAGTATCACCAATCTCTATAAATTCACCACCTGGATTTGTTGCAGCAGTGGCCGCTACAAGACGAAACTCTTGACCAGCAGAACTAACATTGAATATTACAGTGTCTTCTTCATTAATATGAATAGTTGGATTCGTTCCACTAACAATACCACGTCTATCATTTCCAGTTACAGTATAATCCCCTACCACTCCAGTTTGACCAGATTGAGGATCTGTAACTGAAACTTGACCATTTCCAGTTACAGTAAAAGTAAAGGTTTTTGGTCCAGGTATTGTACCTGAAAAATTTATAACTCCATCATTAGCAACTGTTATATCAGTACCACCACCTTTAATACCACCTAATACTGTTGGTGATGCTATGGGTAAACTATAAAAATTTGATTGCCCAACAGCAACCCACGTACCATCAGTAAAGGTATATGTAATACCATTTATTGTATGCTGTTCATCTGGTGAAGGACTATTTGGAAAGGTTATTGCTGACATGTTATTACCCTATTTTTTTGAACGTCATTACAGTTCCACCTTTGGAACCACCATACATGGTACCATTGGCTCCAGAGTTAACTTTAAATCTACATCTTTCTTGTGTAAAATCACTTACATTAATAATAGTTTTTATACTTAAGGCTTTTGCTTCTGGAGATCCACCATTTCCAGAACTTTGACAATACTCAATTCCCTTTCTTACATAATCCCAACTACCTCCTCCATTAGTACTATGTTCTATGAAAGATTCCCAACCTCCTGACTCTTGTCCCTGATGGTACGCACCAGCACCAGATGCTTGGAACCTAGAAGCAAATTCTATTTCCCACATACCATCACTTGGGAATGTAAATACACCAGCAGTCTCTGTCATACCTGCACCTTTCACTGCAAATGGAGCAGGAGATCTAGCAACTGTAGTTTGTGTATTTGTTGTAACATCACCTAAAATATTATTATAAATCTTTCTATTTGCAGCATCATTTTGACCAGGACCAGCATTTGGATATTGTACTATTCCATAACCATCAGCACTATCATCACTGTTTATATCTCCAGCAAACCACTGATCTATTTCAGCAACTCCTAAACCACCACCAATAGCTTCCTGTTGATCTTCCCAGTCATTATCAGTATATGCAGGGTTTGTATTACCATCAGGAAGAAACTTTGCTGGATATAAATCTTCAATTTGTGTTAATTCAGGATTTAATGATTTAATAAACTGCATCATATTATCTACAGATAGATCTTCTGCTTGAGACTTTGTTGGATATCCAACTGGTTTCAAATTGTTATTATAAAAATCTAATACTTGAGTAACATTAGCACCAAGATCTGTTAATGCTTTAGGAAGTGCAGTTTTCTTTCTCTTCCTAAATTTCATCTTACCTGCATCAATAGAGACTTTATGCTCATCACCAACCCATAATGAATTATCTGATAGGAATAAGTGTCTTATCTTATATTCTGCATTACCTAAATCGTATGCTGCATTTGTTGTAGGAATAATATGTCCTGTCAACTTTAAGTGACCATCAGCTTCTAATCTAGTACTTGCACCATCATCTAGATATGTCTGTGCCAGATGAGGTGAAGCATCTACCCACTGTGTGCTACCCCCATCATCATAATTAATCTTTAAGCTTCCTTCATCAGTTTTCCACCACAAATCACCTGCAGAAGGTGTTGTTGGAGCATTAAGACTAATACTTACATTAGCACCTCCACCACCTCCAGCACCAGATTGATCTGCCCATTTCCAATTAGTAGCTTCGTTTGAATCATATACTAAAACTTTATCAGGACCAACAGTACCACCAGCATTGATGTGTTTCTCTTCTATTACATCATCATCAACACTCCAAACAGTACCTCCAATTGATATAGTTATATCTCCTTTATCTCCATCAGTTATTCCACCACCACTTGAAGCTGCTAAAGGTGGACTAGCATCTACCCAATAAGAATCAGGAGTCTCATCTGTATAATAAATCTTAAGTCTACCTTCTATCGAAGACCACCACATATCACCAGCAGTAGGACTACCTGGTGGAGTGGCAGCAATAGATACAGATGAATTACCACCACCAGATTGTCCATTAGCAATAGAAGTGATTATTCCTTTATCATTAACCGTAATATTTGTATTTGTATAAGAACCAGCAGTAATACCAGCAACATTAGGTAAAGAGAATGTTGCTTTTTTATTAACACCATCCCAATCAATATTAAAATCACTAGTACCAATTAATTCTACAAATGATACAGGATTACCATCATCCACAGATGGGTTTGCTTTTAATATAACATGATTAGATGTACTTGTAGAACCTTCTAAAGAATAATTGGAGAAATATCCCCAATCTGTTCCATTAAAGAATTCCCAAATATTACTTCCTTCATTAAATCTTACTATAGCATCTGCTAATGCAGAACGTTCAGCAATGATTGATGCATTTAATGATGGTTGTATTGGTGAATATATATCCATATTCCCAGCACCAGAACCACCAAGATTTTCACTTAAAGTAATGTCAGTACCATTAACATCTATTGATAATATAGTTGCAGATGCTGTAACACTCAAGTTACCACTATTAGTAGTGATTAAAGATACTGATGCTCCTTCAACAAGTCCAGTAGTATCAGCCATTGTAAGTATACTACTACCTCCTGTACCAGATACATTATTATACCTACCAATATCAGCATTTAATGTAAGACTACTAGTACCAACTGCAGCATTTTGTGATATATTACTTTGAGAACCACTATATGATAAATTTCCTGTAATAGTAACATCTTGGAAAGTAACTCCTGTAATTGTTGTTGCACCTCTAGCAGTTACAGAACCTAAAGTATCTGATTCTGATTTTAAATATCCTTCAGTACCATGGTCACCCCAATCATGTGCATCTTCCCAATCACTAACCATTTGTGCAGTAATGTTTTTGATATAGTTTGGAATAGTAGTATCAGTTGACCAATCAAATTCATCTATATCAACATCTATAGCTCTCCAATTACCACTTACAATATTATAAGCAAGAACTTGATCTTCAGTAGGTGTAGTTGGAATATTAACATTATTAAGATGATTTAAACCAAGAGGAGATCCACTTTTCTTAAAGTTGCCTGTAACATCTACATCACCTGTAACATTTAAATCAGTACCATCAAAAGTTAATTTAGCACTATCTTCTAATGCACCAACAGTACCGACAATAGGTACTCTACCTGCAGTTAAATCACTAACTGTAACAGATGCAAATACACATTCAGCACCTGTAATATTAGCACCAGTATTACCAATAACTGTTCCTTGACTTGTAAATGTAGTTGAATCTATACCACCATCTATAACAAGTTTATTAGTAGTACTATTCCAAGTTAATTTGTCTGTATCTACTAATGCTCCATTTGTCCCGACGATTACAACTCTTCCTTCTGTTAAATCACTGATTGTAGCAGAGTGAAATACAGCTTCAACATTACTAGTTGATATACCAGCATTAAATGATACTGCTGAAGTGAATGTTTTGTATCCACTAAACGAATACGTTCCCTCACGAGTCTGTTGCAAATCAGCAGCAATCTCATTGATCTCTTGCCTCTGATCTTCTAGACTAAAATCTTTAGCGACATTTCTTAAAGTCATTTAACTAATTTCTTAAGGAGGGACTTGATTTCGGACATTTCTTCCTTCAAAGTATTTAGTTCTTTGATGGCATTCTGAAATTCACCCGAAAATGATTTAGGTGCTTTTGGAGCAACATTAATTATTGCTCCAGTGTTAGTATCTCTAACAAAATTCTCATGACCTTTAACTTTAAGATACTCCATTTTAATAGGAAGCAACTGCCCTCATATCCTGTATTTTAGGAATATATGAAGGATCCGATGTCTTCATAACAATTTTAATAGCAAAAGAAGAAAAATCTTTTAAACTATCAACAGTATATCTCAACTCTTGATAAGAAGATTGCTTTTCATACTGTCCAGAAATACTATTTTCAGATGTAGCAATAATATCTTTATTATCTGGACCACCATCAACATTGAAATATTCCCAATCAATATCATTGAAATTCTCTTGTGATGCTAATAGTTTTGTCTTATAAAGAATCTTAATATCTTCGATATTTTTAACATTGGCAGTTATATAAACATTAACTGCAGTTGCAGGATTATCAATATAGATCTCTTTAGTAACATATTTCGAAACACCTGAAGTGTTAATAGAACCATCTTCAGGAACATAATCAACACCATTACCATATGTCATAGTTTTAATTTCTGCAAATTTTGCAGTGCTTAAAGTAGATCCTTCAAAATCAATAATTTCTCCCTGACGGAATATATCATAAACCTGATCACTTGTTGCTGGTGTTCTAGCATAATCACTACCAGCAGTAATAGGACTTATATAATTATTGTTAATAGGATTCTTATCGTTTTCTATAGTTAAAGACTTGGTTTTAGAATCCCACAAAACTACCTTACCACTTATTTTATTATCATATTTCTCACTTAAATTAGATGGGTTATATGCAGTAATAGTTGATCCTGTAACAAAATTAGGAACCTGTTCAAATATACCAGCAGGAGAAATTGAAGTTACTGTGTCTAGATCAGTCTGAACAGTGAAATTTAGTTTTTCATTAACTTCAAAATTCAAAGAATTCTTAATCTTAACATAAACATCATTATTAATAACCTGTAAAACTTCGGAAGATGCTCCTGATTTTTGACCTGAAACATTTTGACCTGTTGTTATAACAGTACTACCATTACCAGTAACTGTAAATTTATAGATTGGATGTAATTTAAGAATTTGATATTTCTTTCCGTATCTATTTTCTGTACCAGTAGTATTCTCAACTCTATTAGATCCTAATTTAACAGAACTAGTTCTTAAATCAATCAAAGGTGATAAATGTGATTTGGTTGATGAAAGATCAATCTTATACACTAATGAATTATCAACACCATTAACTATTTCATTGATACTAGAAGCAATAACCTTTTGATTTAAGAAGAATTGCTCTTCATTCAAGAAAGTAGTTTCTTTTGATGACTGTGAATAGGAACTATAATTTGTAGTTAAAGAATCAACAGGAACGATATTTGTTGTAGTTACATAACTATCAATCTTTGTATCAGATGTTTGTAAGTACGGAACTTGTGCATATAGTTTCTCATACTTTCTATTATATGATGCTAGTATATTTGTACCACCACCAAAACCTGTAACTGATGCTCTAGCAGGACCAACAACTGTATAACTATCAATACCAGAGTTAGCAACTGTATAAAGAGTATTTTCTATATCACTAACATCATAACCAGCAAAACTCTCTACTCCTCTAAAGTAAACTTTAGATTTTCCATCTGTTTCAAATCCATTATCACGATGATTTATCTTAACTATATTACTATTATTCTTAAACAACGCAGATGTTGCAGTACTATTTGCTAAAGCATATGTCTCTATAGGATCTGATGCTAATTTTTCATAACCCAATTCTTCATTAGTTAATAATAATTCAGCAGTTCTACTAATATCAAATTCTGCTCTGTATAGAGTAAATTTAATATCTTCAAACAAATCTTCTGTCCAATTATCAACGTTTTGTGACTTAAATACTGAACCTAACAGTGGTTGTGTATTAACAACTAATCCAGAAGAAATATCTGTCTCGCCAAGTCTAGATGACCATATCTCATACTCTGTTGTATCGCATTCAATATTAAGAGCATAATCTGTATTATCTTGTAGATATACAGGATAGTTGAAATTAAATCTTGTGGGAATAGTTGAGTTAACTGTAGTATCTGTATCAACAGCAATACCCATTCTAACTGCTGGTTCATCTATAACAATTTCAGACTCAATAATTGCTCCTGTAGCAGAAGAACCTGATCCTCTAACAACAACTGCAGGTGCTTCAGTATATCCTCTACCAGATATAGCAACATCTGCTAGATAAATTTGTCCATTAGATACCTTAACAGATCCCGTAGAATTACTACCACCAGGTAATTGAGGATTCTCAACTGTAATTGTTGCTCCTTCATAACCAGAACCTAATTTAGTAACATTTAATGATGATACTCTACCAGAATCTTTAGCAGTCTTTAAACCAATCGTTGCATTATTAGCATTATTATATTGTGTAACACTATTTAAAGTAAGATCTTCATTTGCTTGGAATGAAGTACCATTGTGGTTACTCAATACAAATGTATATACTTGCTCGTTAGTAATTGAAATCTTACCATTACTAGTAGGCAACACCTCAAACATATTTCTATCATATACCTTGGAAAGAGGTCCAATAGCAAGTGATCTACTACCAGTTACATTCTCTCCAACTGTTAATGTTATATTACCAGAAGAATAAACTTTGAGGAATGTATCTGGATATAAAGTAACTTCAGATCCTGGTAGAATATACTTTCCTGGCTTCTCACTATCTACATTACTTAAATAAACTCTTATAGGAATAGAAGAACTCTTCTTGGAGAAGAATAAATCTACACCAGTAGAGAACATACCACCTTCAAAGTTTTCCACCTTAAATGTCTGTGCAAGTGGGTTGGGTCTAGCAACATTTTCAGTATTACTATCAATCAACTGAACACCTTCATTTGCTTTGAAGAATGCTGGTGCAGTAGAAATAATAGATGCAGGATTCTCTGGTAAAATACAAGTTGCATAGAACTTAACTTCAGCATAAGTATCCACAGAATTCTTGTCTGAATCTGTAGAACTAGAAGTAAATCTAATTGTCTTGATACCTGTTGAGAATCTTATTTCTTCCGAAGTATCATCATATTGAACTTGATTAACATCTCCACTCCAAGGAGTATTCTCTTTAGGAGCATTACCTGCAGGAACTAAAAGAATACCACTAGCATTACCATACTCATCTGTAATGATAGGTGTATTAAATGAAGTTAATGAATTACCAGCAACTCCAGTAAATCTGGAATCTGTCAATACCCATCTATCAATATTTCTTTGCTCCATAAACACATAAACTTGTGTCTTTGGTTTTAATCTCTTAAGAACAAATTTGACTGGAATAGATCTTGCAAAAAATCTTAAAGAATCTACAACAGTAGTATTATTAACAGTCTTATATCCAACACCCTTTGCTATTTCATTATTTTGTGGACTAATATTAGAAGAACTTGATACAGAAGCATTATTAACACTAGATGCTGCGGAATCAGAATTATTTTCTGATAATGGATTTATATTATAGAAAGCTTTATTAACACCAACCCAGTTGACTACAAATGAATTGTATATACTAGAGAAACTTTCTGTAACATCCTTTGTAAGGAATATAGAGAATAAACCAGTATTATTATCAGTCAATAATGGTGCAACAGTAGTATCATACCATTGATCAACATTAGGATTTAATGAAGCATCACCAAGATATTGTATAACAACAAATGGATTAGGATTAATAGTTTTTGTAGCAAATGCATTATGAGCATA
>Ga0115011_10000775_pt1 | contig 24308 bp, 15 predicted proteins | sample TroAtlMetagenome_2_FD_88705 | JGI IMG/M metagenome (GOLD analysis project Ga0115011, IMG submission 88705) | Marine eukaryotic phytoplankton communities from Atlantic Ocean - Tropical Atlantic ANT8 Metagenome | ecosystem: Environmental > Aquatic > Marine > Oceanic | place: Tropical Atlantic...
CAGGGCTCAGCGTCATGGATGTACGCGAACGACCTCCGGAAAAGGAGAGTAAGGCAGACGAAATGCATGCAGCCTTTGAAGACCCTGATTCGGATTTTGTCAGCTTGCTCAATATCTGGCATGCACTGCTTGAGTTCCGAAAAGATGACCGGCGCTGGCATCGCAATCAGTTGCGCCGTTTCTGCGAGAGAAAGTTCCTTAGTATGCGCCGGATCATGGAATGGGATCAGGTGGCGAGGGAGCTTGGGCGACTTGTAAGAGAGCAATACGGAAAAGGACCAAAGCCTCTTCCGGAAGAACGGCGGGAGTGGGGAGATCTCACGGAGATCCATAAATCCATTCTTGCGGGAATGCCCCGTCAGATCGGCTTCTGGGATAAGGAAAAGCGGGCATATCATGGGACGGGCAATCGTGATTTCGCAGTGTTCCCAGGTTCTGGTCTCTTTGGTAAGAAGCGGCCGGAGTGGGTGTTGGGCTTCGATCTCGTAGAGACCTCGAGACTCTGGGCTCGTAAGGTAGCTGCCATCCTTCCCGAGTGGGTAGAGGAGGTTGCTCCTCAATTGTGCAGGAGCCGGTATCACTCTCCATCATGGGACGAGCAGCAGGGGGCCGTCTATGGCATTGAAACTGTTCAATGTGGTGGTCTTACCCTTGTTCCTGAGCGGAGAGTGCACTTTGGGCGGGTCGACCCGAAGTCGGCACATGAGGTTTTCGTGCGTGAGGCCATCCTCGGGGATGGCCTCCATGGCCAATGCCGGTTCAAAGATCAGCTCGAATTTGTCCGGGGAGAGGTAGAACGGGCCGAACACAAGCTGCGACGGGTTGGTGGGCTCTGGTCAGATGAGGGAGCTTTCGATTTTTTCTTTGAACGAATTCCGGTCGAAGTATCTACCGCTAAGGGGTTCCATCGGTGGCGTCTGGTCGATCAAAATGAGGAGAGATTGATGATTCGTCTCTCCGATGTGGTATGGGAGGAGATCGCGGAAGAGTTGCGCCTCTTTCCAGATAAGGTGGAGTTCGCGGGGAACTCCTACCGGGTGGTTTATCGCAGTGCGCTGGAAGCTCCTGATGATGGGATCACCTTTGAGATCGGTGTCGATGAGTTAGCGATGTTCCCCGGTTACCTTGTCAGCTGGGGTGTGCCCGGAATACTTGAGGGGCGAGTGGAGTTGCTAATGCGATCACTGTCGAAATGGCAGAGGCAGGCGTGCTTTCCTATTGCTGATGCGATGGCAGAGTTTCTTGCTCTATGGCGGGGTTGGGAGCCTCAATGCCACCTTTGTGCCGCACTTGCGGAATTTCTTTCCGAACGCTCCGGCCATGAGATTAAGGAGGAAGACTTCAACCCGGAACGGCTGCCGTCGCAATTGCGCCCAAAGATCAGGGTATATGGGGATGAGGGAGAGGAATTGGGCCTCGGGGAGGATGCGGTAGATGTCAGGGATGGCCTGGCTGCTGTGCTGCGGGGAAGAAAAGAAGCAGCCGCCAATCTGCAATGGGAAATGACTGGCGGCGAAGTCTGGAGCTTCGGCGATGTTCCGATCGAGGATGACTCTCGCTCCTCCGAGGATGCAGGGGCTCCAGATCTGGTGTATCCAGCGCTGGTTGACGAGGAATCCTCTGTTGGGATGCGGGCCTTTCTCGAAAGAGTGGAGGCAGAGGAAAGTCATCGAGCTGGATGTGTGCGCTTGTTTCTCCTCGAGCAATGCGATCATGTCTCTTTTGTAAGACGTAAGCTTCCGCTGGGCCCTGCTTCCCGCCTCCATGCTGCTTTGTTGTTCCCGGAAGAGGGTCTTGCAGAGGCACTGGTCCGCTGTGCAGTGGAGGGCGCTCTCGGAAAGATGCCCCGTTCGGGGGAAGAATTTGCGGAAGTATCCCTGGGGGCTAAGGAGCGACTTTTTGATTCAGCCCAGCTCCTTTGCCACGGGCTGGAGCAGTCTATTGAAAGTTACCAGAGGATTTCGGAGTGGATGGAGGCGCATCGCCAGGATCGCCACCTCGGAGAGGTTGTTCAGGACCTTGATGAGGAGATCTCGTGGCTGTGGAGAAAGGGCTTTGCCTGGAAAGCTGGGTTTGCCCGGTTATCTCGATACTATCGTTACTTTTACGGAATCGAGGAGCGGTTGTCTCGTTTGGAGAGCCAGCCTCTGGTTCGGGACGAAGAGAAGCGGCATCGGATTCTTCCTCTCTGGCAGCGATGGATTGTACGATGGGCCGAACACCCAGAGGCGGCTCGCCTGTGGGAGCTTGGATGGATGCTTGAGGAGCTGCGTCTCGCGCAGTTCGCTCCAAGTCAGCCCAGGGAAATGCGAGTGAGCGAAAAACGAATCGTAAAGATCCTTGAGGATCTGGAATAGGGAATCCGCCGTTTAATGGCAGTTCGGGCCCGGAATTGAGGCATTCCTGGAGAGGAGGCAACCCACTTGAATAAGGGTCTCGTTTGATTGATATGCAGGTCTCCTTGATCCCGGAGGACTCTCCATTTATCATGCGGATCATGAAGATGGGGCAGTTCCTCCGAGCCATGCTTGCATTGCATGTCCTTGTCCTTGCTGCTGGTGCATTGAATGCCGAAACGGAAGAAGCGGAGCGTGAGCTGGAAGTTCAAGTGGCTCTCGTTGAGGCTCTCTCCCTACATTTTGCTTCGCTTGCTCCGATTGATGGAGCCGAAGCCCGGTTTGTGGAGTTACGATCGGGTCTCAAGCAGCTGCAGGCAGATACTTTAGCCAGGAAGCTGGACCGGGAGAACCTCGTCGTTATTGAACGCGAGATCCGGATCTGCTCGCAGGGAGTCGATGCCTACAGGGAGCAATATCTGCAGTGGGTTCGTCTTACTGCAGAAGGGGAGAAACACCCTGAAATTCGTCTTCTTCGGGGTAAAGTCTATCGGCAAGTTGTTATCCGTCGCGTTACCGATATCGGTCTGGAAATCAGGCACCTTTCAGGGAGTGCCCGGTTACGGCATGATGATCTTGGAGAGGAGTGGCGGAACCGATTCCTATGGACGGGAAAGGAGGCCCATCGCTCTCTGGTGGAGGAGGCTAGTGCAGACAGGAAAATAGAGGAGTTGCAGCGGTATGCGGTGGAACAGGGCCGGGATCCAGTGGTAGCCCGCGAGGAGGCTAAGGCCCGATTGTATCTCGCGGAGCTGGAGTCTTCGACGCCGATTGTTCCTGCCAAACTTGAACCTTCGGAGCCGTTACAGCTGGCCGAGCTGGAGCCTGCGGAGCTGGAGCCGGCCCGGAAGGTGGCGCCATCCAGTCCGGGTAAGAGCCGCTGAGGCGATCCTTCAGGCCAGCAGCTCCTTGACGACTTTCGCCTGCTCTACCCCTGTGAGGCGCTGGTTGAGGCCCTGATATTTCACCGTGAATCTTTGGTGGTCGTAGCCGAGGAGGTGCAGAATCGTGGCGTGGAAGTCACGAATGTGGAGTGGGTCCTTTGTGATGTTATAGCTGAAGTCATCGGTTTCTCCGTATACGGCTCCACCCTTGCTGCCGCCTCCAGCCATCCACATCGTGAAGCATCTCGGGTGGTGATCGCGCCCGTAGTTCGTCTTACTCAGGCCTCCTTGACTGTAAATGGTCCGGCCAAATTCTCCACCCCAGATAATCAGGGTGTCGTCAAACATTCCCCTCTCTTTCAGGTCGTTGATGAGGGCGTAGCATGGGCGATCCACATCCCGGCATTGGGAAGGCATTCGCCCGTTTACGTTGCCGTGGTGATCCCAGTTGTTGTGGTATACCTGAATAAAACGAACATCTCTTTCTGCCAGTCTTCGGGCCATGAGGGCCACGTTCGCGAAGCTTCCAGGCTTTCTGGCCTCCTCGCCATAAAGCTCGAAAGTATGTTTCGGCTCCTTGCTCAGATCAGTGAGTTCAGGCATGCTGGCCTGCATGCGCGCTGCCATCTCATACTGCTTGATCCGAGTGAATGTTTCGGGATCCCCGAGTTCCTTGTAGGTCAGCTCGTTCATCTCGTTGATGCCCTTGATCGTCCGCTGGCGAATCGCATCGGGAACCCCTGCAGGATTGTTGATGTATAGAATCGGGTCACCCTTGCTCCGGAAGGAAACTCCCGCGTGCTCCCCTGAAAGGTAGCCGCTGGACCAGAGGCGAGACGAGATTGCCTGCTCCTGTTCGCGATTGCTAGGGGTGGCGACCATTACTACAAAGGCCGGGAGGTTCTCATTTGTTGACCCCAGTCCATATGAGGCCCACGAACCCAGACAGGGTCGGCCGGTGATCTGGTTCCCAGTCTGCATCGCGGCAATTGCAGGCTCGTGGTTTATCGCCTCGGTGTGGAGGCTACGCATCCAGCAGATGTCGTCGGCGCACTGGTGAAGGTTCGGTAGTAGTTCGTCATTCATCCACATTCCGCATTGGCCCTTCTGCGCGAACCGGTATTTGGTCGGAGCAATCGGGAAGCGCTTTTGTCCACTCGTCATGGTGGTCAGCCTTTGACCCTTGCGGATGCTGTCTGGAAGGTCCTTATCGTACCATTTTCCGAGTTCCGGCTTGTAATCGAAGAGGTCCATCTGGGCCGGGCCACCCACCATGTGGAGATAGATCACTCTTTTTGCCTTGGGAGCGAAGTGAGTCTTTACCGCGCCGGGGCCGTCCGCTTCCGCGCCCATTGACCGTCCAAGAAGGCCTGCGAGTGCAGCACCACCGAGAACATTTTTCCCCTGAGAGAGAAAGTAACGGCGAGATTGGGCCTGAAGATATTCCTGAAAAAGATTCATGGTGGAGTCCTAGTTGATTTTGAAGCGGTCTGGATTCGCGGGAGGTAACTAAGAGGGCCCCTTATTTGTTCAGAACCTCATCGAGGTTGAGGACCTGGTTGCAGAGCATGGTCCACGCCGCAAGCTGCCGTGGGTCGAGGGTCGAGTCCGCTTTGCTTTCCCCTACCTTGAGGAGGGCGTTGGCATCGGAAAGGTTGGCTTTGTAGTAGGCAAGATGATCCTCAAGGCTAGCTCTGAGGATGGCGGTTTCCTGAGTTTTCAGTGGTCGGCAGAGCGCGCGGGTAGCGACATATTCGAGGGCGACCGATTCTGCTCCCGCTGCTCGCTGTAATGCCCCTTGGGCGAGGACCCGGGCAGCTTCCACGAACTGAGGATCGTTCATCGTAACGAGGGCTTGCAGCGGGGTGTTGGTGCGTTCACGGCGGACAGCACAAACTTCCCGGCTTGGGGCATTGAAAGCCTCCATGTTTGGGGGGTGAGCCATTCGTTTCCAGAAGCTGTAGAGTGTCCGCCGGTAAAGCTTCTCCCCGGTGTCCTGCTTGTAGTTGCGGGTGTTTCCTCCCGGCAGGCCAACGACATTCCAGATGTCGGTTGGCTGGTAGGGGCGCACTCCGGGGCCTCCAGTTGATGAAGAGAGCAGGCCGCTGGCGGCGAGGGCATAGTCACGCACCATTTCAGCGTCCATCCTGAAACGTGGCCCCCGGCTCAAAAAGCGATTGTCCTCATCCTCAGCCAGCTTCTCTGCGGTAGTGATAGCGGCCTGTCTGTAGGCGCGGGAGGTGACAAGGAGCTTGATGAATTTCTTCAGGTCCCAACCTGATTCCCGGAATTCGACGGCCAGCCAATCAAGGAGCTCAGGGTGGGTGGGAGGCATTCCCATGATTCCAAAATCCTCAGAAGTCACGACGATGCCCTGTCCGAATATTTCCTGCCAGAGTCTGTTGACAGTAACGCGAGCGGTAAGTGGGTTTTCGGGGTCCACAACCCAGCGAGCCAAGCCCAGCCTGTTGCGGGGCGCCTCCTGCGGAAGGGGCGGAAGAGCCGAAGGCGTATTGGCCTTCACCTGTTCTCCTTTTTTCTCGTATTGCCCTCGCATCAGAATGTGGGCCATGGCCATGCCGGGCTTCTCCTTCTGGACGTGGGTGATTGCCGCCTTTCCGTTCAAGGCCTCCCGTTGAGATTTTAATCTGGCAAGGTTGTCGCTGAGGGTTGCGAACTGCTTGTCTCGCGTGTGGAGGAAATTTTCGAAAAGGACCTTGTTCTGCTCCGAACTACGTTCCTGTGAGGAGGTCGCAAGGATGGCGAGGAGAGGGCCTGAATCGGCAAGAGCCATGATTTCACCGCTCGACAGAATCCTTGAATAGATCCGCATGTCCTGAAGGAACCCATCCTCAAAGTAGGCACCCTTGCTCCGCTGCCCGATCTGCAGAGGTGTGCCGGTGGTGATATCCGCATTGGGCTTCAGGGAATTGGTTTCCACGGTTTTAGCCTGCTCGGCACCATTGTGGTAGAGACGGACTCCTTCTGCTTTTCCACTTCCGTCATAGGTGACGAAAATGTGATTCCATTCTCCCGATTTAAGCACCTTTTTCTCAGTAACTACCTTGATGGCATTTTCGGGCCAGCTCTCGACAAGATGGGCACCGAATTGCCCCCCCTGCTGCCAGAGGTCCCAGCCGCGGAACTTCTGGGCGTCGTCCATACGGGCGAATACGGATGCATTCAGGCGCTGTGGAGATCGGACCCATGCGCCGTAGCTGAAGGCCTGCTCTGATTTAAAATTAGCGAGATCGCCCAGATCGAAGGTGCGTCCGCGTTTGATGCGAGGTGCCGGGCCAATCTTTCCCTTGGGGTCCCAGGTGAGGAAGCCCTCGGACTTGAATGTCTGGGTCTCTCCACCGACAGAGGCCTTCACCTTGTCTCCAAGACCCTCATTGAGCGGGACATGAAGGACGAGGCTTTCCTGAGGCTGAGCTTCGGCGAGTTGATCTGAATCCGCTGTTGCAGCCCATTTTTCGAAAGCAGGCTTTGCCTCGGTCCGCCTTGCCTCAATCAGGATCTGGGTGTCTGCAGCCTGCTTGTCCAGCAGGTCTCTTTTCTCCCGATCCTGGTTGAAGGGAACCTTAATGACCGGTCCACGGCCATCTGAGGAGTTGCCATCCATCGCGCCCTGCGTGGTATTACGAAAAAAGGCCGCCATGGCGTAGTAGTCCTTGGTGGTAAAGGGATCAAACTTATGGTCGTGGCATTGGGCGCAATTGGTGGTCAGGCCAAGATAGACCCATCCAAAGGTCTGAACCCGGTCCGCGGCGTAATTGGCGAGATTTTCCTCCGCGATCGTCCCTCCCTCATTGGTGGTGATATTGCAGCGTTGGAATCCGGTCGCAATGAGCTGGTCGAGAGTAGGCTCAGGGAGTAGATCTCCCGCCAGCTGCCAGACCGTGAAATCATCATAAGCAAGATTCTGATTAAAGGCACGTATTACCCAGTCGCGATAAGGATGCATCTCCCGGTAGTTATCGAAGTGGAGGCCGTGAGTGTCTCCATAGCGAGCGGCGTCCAACCAGTAGCGAGCGCGATGCTCTCCATAGTGCGGTGAGGCGAGAAGAGTGTCGATGAGCTTGCCGTAGGATTCCTCACTGGGGGCGTTGATGAAATCCGCAGTGAGTGCAGGGTCAGGGGGTAGACCAGTCAGATCAAGGGAGAGTCTCCGCGCGAGAGTATAAGGGTCAGCATCAGAGGCCGGGGTAAGGTTTTGTTCTTCGAGCTTAGAGAGGATAAAGTTGTCGACAGGGTTCCTGGGCCATGTGTCCAATTTTGTTTCTGGAACTTCGGGCTTCGTGGGAGCCCGGAGAGACCAATGCGCCTGCCAGGGGGCGCCTTCAGCGATCCATTTTTTGATGAGAGAAATCTGTTCGGGGTCGAGCTTCTTATGGCTATCCGGTGGAGGCATGATTTCGTCCACATCGTCCGTGATAAGACGAAGGTAGAGTTCGCTCTCATCGGGATTTCCTCGGACAACTACCGGGGGAGCATCCTTTACACCGGTAAAAAAACCGCCCTCGGTATCAAGGCGCATGTCGGCTTCCCGGGTTCCGGGATCGGGGCCGTGGCAAGCGAAGCAGTTTTCGGCAAGGATTGGCCGAATATCCCGGTTGAATTCAATTTGTGGCTGGGCACTCGCAGCCTGGAGCAGCCCTGCCGCGGCTACGAGGACGAGGAAGATAGTTCTGACACTCATGGAACCTTGGTTAGATTTTCGACCGAGAATTCCTCTTGGCGAGGCGTAATTTGATTTTGGGTCACTAAATAGCGAGTTCTGCCTCCAGAGTAGTTCATTGGAGTGATAACCCGCGAGGTTGTGGTCGAGATCGGGAAAGGCTATCTGGAGGTGTCATGATGAGGGGTCAAAATCTGGTTGGAAGCTTCGTCTTCCTGCTTGTGGCTGTGGACCCATGTGCCGGGGAACGGGTGATCGACTTTGAAGAGGACGTCCGCCCGATTCTGGAAAATAAGTGCTTTGGCTGTCACGGCCCATCCAAGGAAAAGGGAAGGCTCCGGCTTGATAGCCCGGGGGCGATCCTGCGGGGCGGTGATTCCGGAGAGCCCCTTTTCGTGACTGGTAACAGGAAGAAGAGTTTCCTCTACAAGGTGATCAGCAGGCAGGATCCGGATGAGGCCATGCCGCCCCGGGAAAAAGATGCCCTCTCCCGTGATGAGATAGAAACAATCGGATCATGGATTGATGCGGGAGCAAAACTACCGGAGTCCGCAGGGGAGAGTTTCCTGAAAACAGACCACTGGTCGTTTCAAGCAGTGGCTGGTGAGCACAGGCACGATGGCGTCGATGCCTACCTTGAGGAAGCTCTCAAGAAAAAGGGGCTAAAGTTTTCGTCTCGTGCAGATCGGCGCACGCTGATCCGGAGGTTATACCTTGTGATGTTAGGCCTCCCGCCATCGTTGGAGGAGGTGGAGACCTTCGTTAAAGATGAGTCTCCCCGGGCGTGGCCGGATCTCATTGAGAGAGTGCTGGCCAGCCCTCATTACGGGGAGCGGATGGCCCGGCACTGGCTCGATATCGTTCGTTTTGCGGAGACAAACGGTTTTGAGACAAACAGGGAAAGGCTGACGGCATATCATTTCCGTGATTACGTTATTGAATCGTTCAACGAGGACAAGGGCTACGATCAGTTCGTCAGGGAGCACCTCGCGGGCGACATGATGGGAAAAACGGTGGCGACAGGATTTCTCGTTGCTGGCCCGCATGATGTTGTGAAGAGCCCGGACAAGGCGCTGACACTGATGCAGAGGCAGGATGAACTTGCCGACATGATCAATACCACGGGGACCGCTTTTCTTGGAATGACCATTGGGTGTGCCCGCTGTCATAATCATAAGTTCGATCCCATCAGGCAGAAGGATTACTATGCCATGCAGGCTATCTTTGCCGGGGTGAAGTTCGGGGAGCGGGAATTGCCAGAGAGGGAAGATTCCCGCGAGCAGCAGGAAATATCGGATCTACGCAAACGAGTTGAGGGAATGGAGGTAGAGCTGGAGGGCTTGCTCTCGAGGGGCAAGGCGATCTCCGCGGGTCGCCATAATGATGACAAGCGCCCGGCGATCAGGGCGGAGGGCAACGTCGATCGCTTCAAGCCGATGGAGGCGCGCTTTGTCCGGTTTACCATTCTCCAGACTAACGGCGGAGAGCCCTGCATCGATGAGCTTGCTGTGTTTTCTCTGGAGGGGGCGAATGTGAGCCGGGGAGGAAAGCCCTCTGCTTCCGGAACCCTCCCTGGCTATGACATCCACAAGCTTGAGCACATCAGTGACGGATATGACGGGAATTCACGGAGTTGGATCTCGAATACGAAAGGAACAGGGTGGGTCCAGTTGGAGTTCGGCAAGAGCGAGACGATCACCCGTATCGAGTGGGCGCGGGACAGAAAGGGGCATTTCAAGGATCGGGTTCCGGTAAAATACACTATCGAGTTGTCTGCCGACGGTAAGCATTGGTCCGAAGTTTCCAGTCACAGGGGCCGCAGGCAAAGCCCGGGCGCGGATATTGACCGGGATGCCCTTCTCCGACTGCTTCCGCTCGAAGCCGCGGCACGAGGCCGGGTTCTGACATTGGAGATCGCGCAGGCTAAAAAAAGGATGGTAGAGCTGTCCCCTACTCGGAAGGCATGGGCTGCAAATTTCTCGCAACCGGGCCCAACTCATCGCCTTTACCGGGGTGATCCGCTCGCGGTCCGTGAGGAAGTTGCTCCGGATGCGATCCCGGCTATCTCTGCGCTCGATCTGGAGACCAGTAGTCCTGAGGGGGAGCGAAGAAAGGCATTGGCGAACTGGATCGCCAGTGCGGAAAACCCTCTTACTGCGAGAGTGGCAGTGAATCGTCTCTGGCAGTTCGTCTTTGGGACCGGATTGGTGGATACTCCCAGTGATTTTGGAGCGAATGGGACCGAGCCCTCGCATCCCGGGCTCTTGGATTGGATGGCGACTGCATTTGTTGAGCGGGGCTGGTCCGTAAAGGAAATGATGCGCATTTTGTTACATTCGGAAGCTTTTCAGCAGTCCAGTTTCCCGAACAAAGAGGCAGAAGTCGTTGATGCGGAGAGTCGTCTTTTATGGCGTTTCCCACCCCGGCGGCTCGAAGCTGAAGCTATCCGGGATGGAATCCTGATGGCCGCAGGGACCATCAACAGGAGGATGGGCGGCCCGGGGTTTTACCTGTTGGAAGTCGAGCGTGAAAACGTCGTGCACTATCACCCCAAGGAAGATTTGGGGCCACCCGAGTGGCGCCGCATGATCTATATGTTCAAGATTCGTCAGGAGCAGGATCTGGTTTTCGGGGCCTTTGACTGTCCCGATGGTAATCAGGTCATCCCTAAAAGGAGTCGTTCCACGACTCCGCTCCAGGCTCTCAATCTTCTTAATAGTAAATTTACCATGCAGCAGGCTCGCCGGATGGCGCAGCGAATAGGCCCCGGCAGAGAGGGGATCGTAAAAGCTTACGGGGTGCTTTACGGACGACCTGCGACGGAAGAGGAAATTTCTGACGCGATGAAATTTGTTGAGGAACACGGGCCGGTTTCCTTCTGTCGTGCGATGTTAAATACAAACGAATTCCTGTTTGTCTTTTGATAAATTCCGGCCTCTGACGCCCAGCACCGAAATGATCAACCCCGCTGAATTTCTCGACCGTCGTAATTTCCTTTCCCACACCGCAAGTGGGTTGGGAAGCGTTGCGCTCGCGTCGCTGTTGAGCCGGGATGGGCTGTTGGCAGCTGAGAGGGAGAGTGCCCCGGGAAAGGTGCCCGTCCGCCCGGCTATCGACTCCGCCCGGCCTCATGCGACACGTGACTCGCATTTTGAACCGCGAGCCAAGCAGGTGCTGATGATTTTTTGTTCGGGGGCAATCAGCCAGATTGACACCTTTGATTACAAACCAGAGCTGATAAAGAGGCACGGAACGCCGATGCCCGGGGGAGAGGATTTGATTACCTTTCAGGGTCAACAGGGAAATCTTACCCAGAGCCCTTGGCGTTTCAAACCACGGGGCCAATCGGGGAAGATGATTTCCGATCTCCTGCCGAAGCTGGGAGAGCTGGCGGATGAAATGAGCTTTATTCACTCCATGGTTGGGAAAACCAATACCCATGGACCAGGAGAGAATTATATGTGTACGGGTTTCACGCTCGATGGGTTTCCGAGTGCCGGGGCATGGACCACTTATGCCCTAGGAAGCGAAACCGAAGATTTGCCCGCTTATGTGGCCATTCCCGATGTCCGCGGCACACCCCAGTCGAGCGTGAACTGCTGGGGGCCCGGGTTTCTCCCGGCGGCCTTTCAGGGGACGGCTTTCAATGCATCGAAGCCCCTTGGGAACCTTGCCATACCCGGAGGGGTGGCAAAACATACTGATGAGGCGACCCGCGCTTTTCTTGAGCGTCAGAACAGGCGGCACCTCCGATCCTATGAGGGAGATTCAGAATTGGCGGCTCGTATTGCCAGCTATCAGCTTGCCGCGCGAATGCAGATGAGTATTCCGGATGTGACAGACCTTAGCAGGGAGCCTGCCCACATTCTTAAGTCTTATGGAGCGAACGATGCCGGGAGCAAGGTAGCTGATCTTCGTGCCGCTTATGGTAGAAACTGTATTCTGGCTCGCAGGTTGGTAGAGAAAGGAGTTCGGTTTGTTCAGCTCTTTAATGGGGCCTACCAGACCGGGGGAGAAGGGGTGAGCAACTGGGATGGTCACAAGTCACTTGAGAAGCAATATTCAGTCCATGGCTCTGTGCTGGATCAGCCGACGGCCGCGCTGCTCAAGGACCTTAAGGAGCGCGGACTCCTCGAGCACACCCTGGTGGTTTTCTGCTCTGAGTTTGGGCGCATGCCGACCTTCCAAAAAGGGGCTAGCGGTCGAGATCATAATCCACGGGGATTTACAACCTGGCTTGCCGGGGCTGGCGTGAGAACTCCCTTCAGTTACGGCGCGACGGATGACTTCGGCTATGAGGCCGTGAGGGACAAGGTCACCGTGCACGATTTCTACGCGACCATTCTGCATCTTCTAGGCATCGATCATGAGCGTCTCAGCTTTTACCATAACGGAATAGAGAGGCGGCTGACCGACGTCCACGGCAGAGTAGTGAAGGAAATACTTTCCTGATCGATCTGGCTTTCTGAGAGTTTTCGCTCTCCTCCGTCTTAGCGTTGCTACTTTTCGAAAGAGGCGATGTTGCCAGTGAAAATGAGGTTGAGGGTAGTGCCCTCTTCGTCGATTTCAAAGTTATCCTTCATGATTGTGCCAGGCAGTTCAAGATGCCAACTGCTTTCCTTCCGTCTGAGCGTGCCCGCCAGAGTTACTGGTTCGGTCTCCTCAATGGTCAGGTCGGTTTCAGTATTGCCGATTTTTTTTCGGAGGACCAGTCCTGTGGCTTCTACCTGTCCGGTTCCGTCGACCTGAAAGTGATAACCAGGGTGTGAGAATCTACCGCCCTCGCTCAGCTGAATAACAGAGTCCGAAGATTTGTTGCTGATCTTCAGCTGGCCCTCGGGAATCAGCATTCTGACTGTGCCAATGATGGGGGACCATGCGAATTCAAGTTTCCCTTCCCCTGCGGTCACAAGTTCAATCTTTTCGAGTGTCAGGGTCCGGACTCCGGATGCTGAGGTTTGCAGCTTTGCCACGATGGTTCCCTTGAGCGGGCACTCGCACACCGACCGGCGAGGAGCGAGCGAATCGTGGTCCAGGGCGAGGTCTATGGTGCCGGTGGATATGCTGGAATCGATTTGAAATTCCAGACGCTGGATGCTGGGGATAAAGCTTCTGACAACGGAAGAGCTGGAGCTGGATCCGGAGGAGGCTACCCGGGCCGAGGGAGGGGTGGTTACAGCCTGCTCCCTAGGATTCACGAACAGATGGCAACTGGGCAGGGTGGCAGTCAGCGCGACGAAAGTAATCCGAAGAAGCAGAGCGGTATGCCGGTTGTGTCGGATCTCAGGCATCGACGACTGCGAACTTCAACTCTGCGGAAGAAACAACTTCACCATTGACGAGGCACTGACAGACGGCGAGGCCTACGCTGCGCTTCATCTTTACAATCTCTGCCTCAATAAAAAGGGTGTCTCCCGGAAGCACGGGTCGGCGAAACTTGACGCGGTCTGCCGACATGAAATATCCGATTTTGCCCTCGTTATCGGGGAGTCGCAGGACGAGAACCGATGCAGCTTGAGCCATGGCCTCAAGCTGAAGGACGCCGGGCATGACTGGATGGTCGGGGAAGTGGCCTTCAAAGAAAGGCTCGTTAAAAGTAACATTCTTTACCGCGGTGCACTTTAACTCGCTCGAGAAGTCAATTACCCGGTCGATAAGAAGGAACGGGGCCCGGTGAGGAAGAATTCGGAAGATATCCTTGATGTCGAGCACTGCTTCATTCTCAGGAAGCTGGAAAGGGGGGACCATTGAGCGCATCCTCTGGTATTCCCGTTTCAGCATACCTGCCATCTGGGTGTTTGGTCCGTGACCCGGTGCGACTGCGATGACGTGGCCCGTGATCCGTTTTCCGGCTAAAGCAAGATCGCCGACAAGATCGAGCGCCTTGTGGCGGGCAAACTCGTTATCAAAGCGCATGGCCTCTTTGGAAAGGATCTCCTCATCCCGGATCACCACTGCGTTTTCGAGAGATCCACCCTTTATCAGACCTTGGTCGAGGAGTGGCTTGATATCTTCGTAGAAGGTGAAGGTCCGGGCAGGGGCAACCTCATTCTCGTATGTTTCCGGAGTGATTTCGCTCGAGAAATATTGGGTGAATTTTCCAATATGGCTGAGGTTGGTCACGGAGACCCGGAATCCTCGATAGGGAACAATCGTGATATGGGATCCACTTTTATCCTGAAAGTGAATAGGTTCGCGGATTTCCCACGTTTTCCGTCGGGCCTCCTGCTCTTTAAGACCGGCTTGCTTGATCAGTTCTACGAAAGGTTTTGCGGAGCCATCACCGATGGGAGGCTCATTGGCGTCCATCTCGATAAGGGCGTTATCAACTCCCATTCCCGTAAGAGCCGACATGATATGCTCTACGGTATGGACCCGAACTGATCCGGAGGCGAGGGTGGTAGCGCGCTCGACCTTCTCGACTTTCTCGACGTCGGCATCAATGAGAGGCTTATCCGGGAGGTCGATCCGCCGAAACTTGAAGCCGTGCCCCTCCGGGGCGGGCTTGATGGTCAGGGTTACCTTCTGGCCTGTGTGGAGGGAAGTGCCTTCGAGGGTGGCTGGACCTGCAAGAGTGTATTCTCTTTCCGAGTGAGCGGAGGGAGCGGGCATGTGCGCAGGGTAGGAGGAGCGTAGCCTCTGGCAAGGCGTTATTGGGTATTGGGTTCCCTGCGAATTAAGGTATGGAGGAAGAGTGCCTGCCAATGGGATGAGTGCTAGGAGAGGTCCTATCGCAGTATCGACAGATATTAGCATGGTGGAGGTGGTGAAGGAGTGGCTGGTAGTCAACAAGCCTGCGCCCCTCATCGTTCATCCCACGAACGATAGGCCCGAGCCAACCCTTCTCGGGGAGGTGAAGACATGGCTCTCCGATCGGGGCGAGGATTGCACAACTCTGAGTATTCTCAATCGTCTTGACCGGGAGACTAGTGGGCTGGTTTTGATGTCACGCACGAGGGAGGCTGCGAGGCGTTTTGGGCGCGCAATGGAGCGGAGGGAGATTCAGAAGGAATACCTCGCGGTCGTGTCTGGGTGGCCTGAGTGGGATCGCCAGACGGTGGCCGAGCCAATCCTCCGGCAGGGCGAAGTGCGCGAATCACGAATTTGGATTAAGCAGGTTGCTCATCCTGATGGGAGGCACGCGGTAACTGACTTTGAAGTGATCCGCCGATTCCAAAATTCGCGGGGTTCCTTCTCCGTCCTGCGCGCCATGCCCGAAACAGGGCGAACGCATCAGATCCGCGTGCATCTTGGCTGCCTTGGACATCCCCTTGTGGGAGATAAGATCTACGGCCCATCTGAAGATTGTTACCTCGAGTTTATCGAGACTGGCTGGAGCCGAGGCCTAGAGAAAGTTCTCCATCTCCCACGTCATGCCCTGCATGCGAGTAGACTGGCAATACCCGACGAGAATGATGAGCTGGACTGGAGTTCGTCGATGCCCTCCGAGTTCAGGGAATTTTGTGAGATCGAGAGTTGCTAGGTGCGGCTGAAGGGTGACATTGAGATATGGCCACTCTCGATGACATTGTCTCCTTTCTCGATACCGAGTTACGGATCAAGGAAGTGCCGGACTATCCGGGTGCCATGAATGGATTGCAAATGGAGGGGAGACAGGCGGTCAAGCAGGTCGCAGTTGCCGTTGATGCGTCCCTTCCGGTTGTAAGAAAGGCGATAGAATCAGGAGCGAATCTCCTCATTGTTCATCATGGCATGTTCTGGAATGGAGCGCGGATGGTTACTGGAGCAACCTATGAAAAATTTAAGATCGCGATGGAAGCTGGCCTTGCCATCTACAGCGCGCACATCCCACTCGACATCCACCCAGTTGTCGGGAACAACGCGTGCCTTGCCTCCGCGCTTGAGTTGCAAGAGGCCGAGCCATTTTTTGAATGGAAGGGAATTCTCCTGGGAATTCGAGGCAGGTTTGAAGGCTCGTTGAATCAGTTGGTGAGCCGGGTTGGTGAGGTGCTTGGGGAGGATCCCCATGTATGTTCCGCAGGTTCCGGAGAGGCCGGAATAGTCGGCGTAATAACAGGAGGGGCTGGATCCGAAGTCGTTGCGGTCCGGGAGTCAGGGATCGATAGCTTTCTAACGGGAGAAGGCCCTCATTGGAGCTATACGGAGGCTGAGGAACTCGGCATGAACATGATCTACGGAGGGCACTATCTGACCGAAACTGGAGGAGTAAAAGCGATTGCAGACATGTTATCGGAAAAGTTTGGTCTCGAGGCAGGTTTCATTGATCACCCCACCGGAATGTAGGAATCGATCGAGGGGCCAGCAGTTACCCGGATAGCTCCATGAAGGATTTCGCAGAGTCTCTCAGTCCTCAATTTTTTGAGCATAGTCCGCAGGAATGCGCGCGCGGTTTAATTGGTTGCAGTCTCGAGTGGAAAGAGTGCGCTGGGGTGATCGTCGAAACGGAGGCTTATGCGGCGGAAGGAGATGAAGCGTGTCACACCTACTTTCGGCCCAGCGCCCGGCAATTTGTAGCGGAGCATCCAGCAGGAAGCGCTTACGTCTATCTGAACTATGGAATTCACTGGCTCTTGAATTTTCTCGTCAAGGGAGGTGAAGGCGATGGCTTTGTCCTTATTCGAGCCTTGGCCCCAAGCGAGGGTCTGGAACAGATGAGGCTGCGGAGGCGCAGGAATCCTGAAACAGAGCTGTGTTCAGGGCCTGGAAAATTGACCCAGGCATTTGGAATTGATCTCTCCGTGCATGGAGCGGAGCTCGCCAGTGATCTCGGCATATCGCTTTACCGGCGCTCAACCTTGGAAAAGGTGACTACGCTGGCCTGTCGGCGTGTCGGCATTTCCAGGGAAAAAGACCGCAAATGGCGGTTTGCTTTGGCAGGATCTCCCTGCATTAGCGTGCGCCCTGGGGCAGAATGAGGCCAAATTGTCTCGTTTCAGGGTTTTGGCGGGCCGGATGGGGGTAAAAAGGATGGCTTACTGGGCTCCTCTTTCGGGCTGAGCCCATCCCAGAATGAAAGCTTTTGGGCCCTAAAAAAAGGGTGATCGGGTAAATAGAGCCGAATTGGTGCGGGTGAAGGGAATCGAACCCTCGCCTCAAGCTTGGGAAGCTCGCATTCTACCACTGAACTACACCCGCCCCTCGACAGGAGTAGACCGGTATATGGTTCCCAGTGCAATGAAAGCGTAAAAACAGCGAAAAACCCATAAAATTTGGGGGCAGGAAGATGGTCGGTTTCTTTTTTATTTCCCGAAAAAATCCTTGGCGGCGGAAGGGATGACCCCTACATTTTGGCCTCAGCAGCGGGTATAGCTTAATGGTAAAGCCCCAGCCTTCCAAGCTGGCCATAAGGGTTCGATTCCCTTTACCCGCTCCAAACAGCACATTCTCGAAACAGCACATTCTCCAAACACAAAGCATTACAATGAAAGCAACGCTCTATTCCGCATTAGCCGCATGTGCGGTAGTTTTGGCTCCTGCACTGCAGGCGGATCAGGCTGACTGCCTTAAAGTGGCAGACGTCGTCAAAAAGCAGGTTGAAGCAGATGCTGACAACATTCTGAAAATTGTTGAGAAGCAGACTGCCGCTAACCCCTCCTGCTCTTGTGAGGTTGTTAAAGCAGCGATTCTCACTGCAGAGGCAGATAAGAGCCTCGTCGGTCAGATCGTTGCTACTGCCATCGAGGCGGCTCCAGATCGGATGAACCTGATCACCTCATGTGCCGTTGCAGTAGCGCCGGATGCCGTGGCAGAGATCAAAGCGGTTGTTGCCAAGCTCAATCCCAAAGCCTTGGCGAAAAAAGGTAACGATCCAGTGGCCGGTAGCGCTAAGGATGGTAAGACAGCGATCGTGAGCGAAGAGGTTAAGAATCCTCTCGACGGTCCTTACCTTATTCCAGGCCTTCCCCCAATTCACCCACCCATCGTGCCTGCAATTAGCACGCCGAGTAGCTCGGACGTCACTCTTTCCGAGTAGGTTAACGCGAGAATTCGTCGTTCTTGACTGTTTGAAACTCAAACGACAGCTCGACGAGTCGCATTGCTCCACTAACAACGCACAGCATATCAAAATCTCATGAAGAACACCCTCCTCACTTCCGCCCTTGGACTAGCAACGGGCGGCCTGCTTTCCGCTCAGGGCCTTTACAACATCATGCCCTTTGATGACGAACCTACTGACTCTTTGCCACTGCACTGGACCGCTGGTGCGAGCTTAGGTTGGGATTCCAACGCTTCTCCGCTGTTTTCTGACTGCGACGGAGTTGGGAGTCAGGACGTTGGTTACGTTTCCGCTTTTGCGCAGGCCAACTTCGTCAGCAAGACGCCTCAGACTACAATCGATATTTGGGGAAGGGCAGGAGCAACCTATTATCTCGATAAGATCACCCGGAGTAGCGGATTTGCTCCTGGGGTGGGCGTCAGCGAGGACTATTTCCCACAGTTCCGTGCGGGTGCCAATTTTGTTCACCGCATCAACGAGAATCTGCGTCTTCGGAGCAGGAATCATCTCACCTACGAGCAAGAGCCTGATTATGACTTCGGGATCGCTTCCGACCGCCGCCAAGGAAGCTACTTGCGCTACAGCTCTGATAACAGCGTCGGCTATCGCTGGACAGAGCGTCTCGGAACAAACACAGGATATCGTTTCAGCGGGGTGACCTTCGACGAGGTTGATGGCAATGACTACGTCAGGCACCTTTTCTACAACCAGTTCCGGTATCGGACCAGTTCCACCACGGTGTGGACCGCAGCCTACCGTCACCACTCGCAAGAAAACGACGGCTCGGCGGATTCTAATTCCCACTACTTCCTTCTTGGTGCGGAAACAGAACTCAGCCCAACCACGGTTGCCGTGGTTCGCGCAGGTGCTCAGGTTCAAGAAGTCGATAATGGCGCCAGCAACTCATCACCTTATCTGGAAGCTACCGTGCGTTCATCGCTTTCGGAATCCGCTCAGGTACGCGCATTCGCCCGTTACGGTTTAGAGGATCGCAATAGGCTGATCTCGACCCATGATTGTGGCGAGCCCTTCGAGCTTGGTAGATACGAGGAGCGCCAGACCTTCCGGCTTGGTCTTCAAGGTTCTTATGTCGCTTCTTCAAAGCTGACCTTCTTCAGTGGTCTTAATGTTATCATGCTTGGATACGACGGCAAAATTGGTGGGGGAACCGCGCCGGACAGCTTGGACGACAGGGTCTTGAACTTCAACGCTGGTGCAAGTTTTGAAGTTTCCGACAATCTTTTCGTCACTGGATCATACAATTACACCAAGTCCACTTCGGATGCGGACGTTCGTGATTACGACCGCAGCCGCGTGCAGGTTGGGCTTCAGTCCTCCTTCTGAAGATTGGACCGTAAAAGCGCTCTTTAATATAGCAGCCCCCGCAATGCCTTTTTTCATTGCGGGGGTTTTCTGCCTACTGGATTTCCGCCACCTCTGACCTTATAGTCAGATTACTACTGGTTTCTCGAAACTCTAAAGACATGCCAAACGGACCCGAACGCCAAACCAATGCCAGCGAAGCCGCTCTTCACGCGGTTGATTACTGGCAGGTCCTCAAGAACCGCTATGGCGTCATCCTCCTGACCTTCCTTCTGATTTTCATGACGGCGGCGGTGATTACCTACGTGCTGCCGAAGAAGTATGAGAGCACTGCGCTCCTGCAGGTTAACCACTCCTTTATCGAGCTGGATCCGCTTAATGGTTCCGTTGGGCAGCCCATGACGGGGGCTTCGCCGTCACATGCCTACATACAGAATCAGTTTAAGATCATCGAGTCGGAGAAGACCATGTCCCGAGTTGTAGAAAGGCTTGATCTACCTACCCGCTGGAATGGTTTCGACCAGAACATGGCTCTTCTCAAGCTCAAGTCGATTCTCAAGACCGAGCAGATCAGAAACACAGATCATATCGAAATCCGAATTCGTCATCAAAACCGCGATGATGCCCGCGACATCGCCAAGGCGATTGCGGAGTCCTATCAGGAAGGCCGGAATGAGGATGAACGCAAGCGCGCTGGTGACGCGCTCGATGCCCTCGAGTCTGAAGTGCGCTCGCAGGAAGATCTGGTGGAGGACAAGCGCCGACATTTTCATGCGATCGTAAAGGCGGTGGGAATCCCTTACATCGAAGGAGTGCTGACCAGTGGTCGAATGGGACAGAGTGAGGAAGCCATTCTCAAGTCTGCGGAAATGCAGCAATTTACAGCGGAGGAAAAAAAGGGTCAGCTTGAGAATCAGATCGAACAGCTTCTCACATTGCGTGATGAAGAGCTTATTGATTTCGCAGAGGGGCTTCAGTTGCCTGGAAGTCAGGTGCCGGTCTTGCGGGGCCGGTATCAGGAAAGCAAGGTGAATATCGCGGCGCTCGAGGCCTCTGGCCTGGGACGGAAGCATCCGTCTGTTGAAATGGCTTATATCGCTCAATCAAAGTTACAAGAGGACCTTAAGTCCTCAGTTGTTGTTCTCAGAGAGCTGCTGAAAACGCAGCTAAGTCTGGTCAACGGTCAGCTGGAGAAAATCAAGGACCGGGTAGAGGATCGACGCTTTGATGCGGTCGACAAGGCATTGCAGTCGCAGGACTACGTCGAGGCCAAACAGGATTACGAGACGGCCAAGGCGATGCTATCCCAGATGAAGTTGACCAATTCGGCACGTCGGATTGCGCTCAAAATACCCAAGACGCCGATTACTATTCTGGAGAATCCCAAGATCGGAATGGATCCGGTTTACCCCAAGGTGACCCTGTTTCTTTCTCTGGGTGCTGCGGTAGGATTAATCTTCGGTATCGCGATAGCGTTCTCTCTGGAGTATCTCGATACCTCGGTTAAGACACTGGAGGATGTGGAGCGGTATCTGCAGGTGCCGGTTCTGGCAGTGATTCCGACTGATGTGGGTGTGTTGCATAAGCAAAGTGGGATGAGTCCTGATGCTGAGGCCTACCGGATTCTACGAACCAATATTGAGTTCAATCGGCACAATCCCGAGGATAACAGCATCACCATAGTGTCTGGAGGGGCTGGGGAAGGAAAGTCTACCACCTTGGTGAATCTTGCCTATGTCTGCGCTCAGGGGGGATATACCACCCTGATGATCGATGCGGATCTGCGCCGTCCAAACGTTCATACCTTTTTTGACATCAACAACTCAGTCGGGTTGAGCAATTATTTGACCACAGATCTCATGTTGGAGGATGTGATCCTTCAAACTCCGGTGGACAACCTTTACTTCCTTCCGTCGGGGATTCTCCCTGCGGACGCTGCTGGGCTTCTGAACTCCCGGCGGATGTCAGAACTCATTCAAGATGTGAAGCAAAGGTTCGATCTTGTCTTGGTGGATTCTCCACCGATCATCGGGGTGAGTGATGCATCGGTGCTGGCCTCTGAAGTGGATCTCACCATGATCGTGGTCCAGCACAGGAAACTTCCGCGGAACATGCTGGTCCGGGTGAAGCAGGCGGTTGAAAACGTTGGGGGACATGTCATCGGAGTTGTTCTGAATAACGTAGATGTGCGGAGTGACAGCCAGTATCAGTATTATACCAGCTATTACACCTATTACGCTCCCTCTGCAGATTCAGATCCGGTGCCTACGGTCGGAACTACAGCATCGGCAACTAGTAGTTCGCCCCTTGAATCTAAGGTGGGGGCCAATGACTCAGAAGAGGACGAGGGACTCAACTACTAGCAGAAATTCTGACAGCCGAATTCACCTTTCTCCTATCCCTTATCACTTACAGCTTTGCCCTTATGAAGACTCTCCTGAAACATGCCTTTATCCTCTTGCTGCTCCTTTCGGCCTCGCTGAATGCTCAGATTGAAGCTGGAGGAGCAATCAAGATTGCCATCCAAGGGGTCCCAGTTGGAGAGCAGGGCAGGGTCAATGGCAGCTATCCAGTGTCCGAAGGGGGATTCATCACGATGTGGAAGATTGGCACGATCAAGGTCGTCGGAACCGAGACGGACGTGCTGGCGCGAAAGATAGAGGCCGCCTACAGGGACGCCGAAATATATACCAGTCCTGTAATTCAGATCGTGGCCGACTCAGGTGACAATATCACAGTCCAGATGGTGACGGTGGGCGGTAAAGTTCGGGCGCCAGGGCCAAAACCCTACCGAAGGGGGATGACTCTGTATCAGGCAGTCATGTCAGCAGGGGGGCCGACTGAGTTTGGCGCGGTGAATAGGATCAGTCTTTTCCGGAACGGAAAGCGTTACATTTACGACCTGAATAAGGGGGAGCATAAACTGCTAAAGCTTTATCCCAAGGATACGGTGGATATACCTCAGAAAACGGTCTTTGGTAATTAGTAAAGTGTAAGCAAGGGCCTCAATGATTCCCTCTGCTCTATTTGGCCATGGCAACTGACAGCGCGTTTCTGTGTAGAGTTGCAAGATTACGCTGATGGAATGAAGATAAATTACTTCAAGAAAAAGGCGTTCCTCTTGTTCCCGCCGACCATCATTTTAGCAGTTGCAGGGGGAATATTTGCGGAGGTTGAGAGCTCTGAGGAAACGAAAAAAGGTGATCCGGCGGAGTTGCCGGAAGGACTGATCGAGGACCTCGGGCACGAGGACTTTAAGAAGCGCCGTGAGGGGCAGAACAAGTTGCTCGTCTGGGGCAAGAAAGATCTCCAAGGAGGTATCGAGACGCTCTACCGAATTTACAGAGAGGCAGAGAACCCAGAGGTGCGGCTGCGCAGCAGAGAAGTTTTAAAGGCGTTGGTCATACTCAAACAGCCCCTTCCCGGCCAAGGATATCTTGGTATCCAGATGGATACAGCCCGATGGAAGGATGAGAAAGGGATGATGCGGCCGGCTGTGCTCATCACAGATGTCCGGAAGGGCACAGCAGCAGACCTTGCCAAACTTAAAGCAAACGATTTGATTACCGGGCTTGACGAGGTGCTCTTCGATGACCTCGCTCCGACCCGCCGGCTTGCGGACTATATCAAATCCAAGGGTCCCGGTGATAAGATCACCCTTAAGGTAAAGCGGGGGCAGGAACACCTTGAGCTTACGGCTTCTCTTCGGCGACGTCCCACCGCCCTTGACGAGATTACTCAGTGGGGAGTTCTTCCTGTTTTGCCTCAGGAAACAGAGATGGATGAAGATTACTTTCAAGAATGGCTTAAGAAACAGAGGGAGAAGGACAGAAAGTCTCCCAGAGATTAACCGGAAAGGGTTTTCGGCCCTTCTGGGATAGGGAAAGAAATCGACAAATCACCCTATATGGTAGAATGTATAGTCACCTGCAAGATACTTTGGGATCTGGTAAACGGCGCAATGAAGATGGCTCGTAATTCATCCACCCTAGCGGCTTTGATAGCTGCCTTAATCGGCACAGTTTCCCTGCCAGTCCATGCCAAGACCGACTTTAATGTCGTCGGTCGGGAAATGGCTGGAATGCTGCAGAACAGTCATTACGCCCGAATCCAGTTCAATGCAGATTTGAGTGCCAAGATCCTAACGGATTATCTGGCTGACCTCGATTCGGCCAGACTCTACCTCACGCAGCAGGATGTTGACGCTTTTGAGAAAAAGTATGGGAGACGTCTTCATGAGCTCCTGATCAAGGGTCGCTGCATGGAGCCAGCTAATGAGATCTACAAGGTGTTTTCCCAGCGTGTTGGGGAGAGGGTGGGTTATGCCAAGAAGTTGCTGAAGAATGGGAAGTTTAGTTTCGATTCTACAAAGTCGGTGATGCGCACGCGAAAGGATGCCGACTGGCCCTCGAGCCAGCAGGCTGCTGAGGAGCTGTGGCAAATTCAGATCGAAGAGGCTCTTCTCTCTGAAATTCTCCGTAGAGATGCGGTCAAACGGCTGGCAGAAGAGCAGGGAAAGAAAGACCCCCTTGCAGATGATAAGAGCCCTCAGGAGAAAATAGCTCAGCGCTACGACCGGTTTCTACGCAGTATCGGTGAAGCTGATGAGGAGGATATTGCGAACTATTTCCTGAGTGCAGTAGCTGCAGCGCATGATCCGCACACCGACTATATGAGCACCCGCGAAATGGAGCGGTTTCGGTCTGGAATGTCTAACTCTCTAGTGGGAATCGGGGCTTTGCTTCAGGCAGAGGATGATGGGGCAACTAAGATCATGGGTATTGTCGTTGGCGGTCCTGCGGATAAGCAGGGTGAATTGAAGCTCAACGACCGGATCGTGGGCGTAGATTCCCTGAATAAAGGTGACGTTGTCGACATCATGTACATGAAGATTGATCATGTTGTAGAAATGATCAGAGGAAAAGTGGACACGGAGGTGCGTCTTAAGGTTGAGCCCTCTGATGGTGCCCCGGGGGAAGTAAAATTCATTACGATCAAACGGGGCCGAGTTGAGTTGAAGGACGAGCTTGCCAGTGCTGAGGTGA